>WNFI01562309.1_pt1 | contig 123400 bp, 114 predicted proteins | sample 5400471 | NCBI WGS metagenome assembly WNFI01 (sample SAMN13153348, study PRJNA577476) | soil metagenome | isolation source: 100 cm saprolite on Douglas fir-dominated hillslope | place: USA:California | collected 2013-09-17
TGCGACGGGCCTTCGAAGGCGCGGCAGGTGGAGCGGATCTATCGCAGCCTGTGGCGACGGTGGTGCCGGTCCGGTGAGGCGGAGCCGACATGAGTGCCCATCTCGACGAAGCGCTGGCCCATCACCGTGCCGGACGCCTCAACAACGCGGAGGTGATCTACCGGGACATATTGCGCGCCGAGCCGCGGAACGCGGATGTATGGCAGTATCTCGGTTTGATCGCGCATACGCGCGGCGACCTGGAGAAGGCGGTCGAGCATATCCGCGGCGCCATCGCGATCGACGCGCAGGCGGCGGCGTATCACTTCAATCTCGGGCTGGTGCTGCGCGCCCTGAACGACGTCCCCGGCGCGATCGCCAGCTATCGACGGGCGGTGAAGCTGTCGCCCGAGCTGGCGGAGGCACATTACAATCTGGGGAATTGCCTGCGCGAGAGCGGCGACGCGGAAGGGGCGGTCGCCGCCTGCCGGCGCGTCACCATTCTCCGTCCCACCCATGCCGATGCGCATCTCAATCTCAGCCGCGCCTTGCACGCGGCAGGGCGGCTGGATGCCGCCGAAGGGGCGGCCCGTCGGGCGGTGATCCTGGATGCCAATTCGGCGAGCGCTCATTTCCAGCTCGGCAATATCCTGCAGGCGCGGGGGCGGCACGCGGAGGCGGAAGGCGCTTATCGCGAGGTCCTTCGGCTCGATCCGGGCGTCGGCGGGTTGCACGTGAATCTCGGCAATGTACTCGTCGCGATGGGCGATCACGCGAGAGCAGCAGACTCGTTCCGCGAGGCGATGCAGCGGGACCCGGGCGATTTGCAGGCGCATTTCGGTTTCATCCGGACCCGGCTTCACCAGGGCCTGAGGGAAGAGGCCGTCACGGCCGTCAAGGCAGCACCCGCGGGCGGTCCCGCCGACGCGCGGGACTTCGCCGAGATCTTCATCGCCATCGGATCGTACTTTCAGCATTTGCTGCACTGGGACGACGCGGTCGACTGGTTTTCCAAAGCGGCGGTCGCTCAACCCGAATTCACGACCGCGCATTTCAACCTCGGCCTCGCCTGCCAGAATCAGGGGCGGCTGGAGGCCGCCGCCACGCATTATGCGCGCGCACTCGAGATCGATCCGGGCCTGATCGAAGCGCGCAAGAATCTCGCTCTCGTGTGGTTGATGCTCGGGCGTTCCGGCGATGCAATCGCGATCTACCGCGAGGGCGTGAAGATCGGACCCGATGTTCCGGCCTTTCAACGGCTGCTCGTCGCCGCCACGATGTACGATCCGTCATGGTCGAACGAAGCGCGCTACGTCGAGGCGCGGCGTCTAGCCGAATTATTCACCAAACGGGGCTCGTGCGCGGCGACGCACGCCAACCGGCGCGACCCGCGGCGGCGGCTGCGCGTCGGGTATCTGTCATCGGATTTTCGCGATCATCCGATTGCGCGCAACATCGAGCCGCTGCTTGAGCATCGCGACCGCGACCGGTTCGAGGTCATTGCCTATGCCGAAGTCGCCCGGCCCGATGCCACGACGGCGCGGATCCGCGGGCTCGTCGACGGCTGGCGCCCGATCGTCGATCGCTCCGATGAAGACGTGGTCGCCCAGATCCGGTCGGACGGCATCGACATCTTGGTCCTGCTGGCGGCGCATCTCGACGAGAACCGGCCGCTGATTTGCGCGTCTCGCCCGGCGCCGGTCCAGATCAGCTTCCATGACGTCGCGACGAGCGGGCTCGATCAGCTCGATTACCTGATTGGCGACCGCGTGGTGTGTCCACGGCGCGGTGGGGAGCGGTTCACCGAGCGCGTGATCCGGCTGCCGAGCATTTACACGCACCGGCCGCTCGCGGACGCCCCGCCGGTCGCTTCTCTCCCGTCCGAAGCGGCTGGATATGTCACGTTCGGGTCGTTCAACAACCCGAGCAAGCTGAACGGCGCTGTTCTGGCCCTGTGGGGTCAGATCCTCGGCGCCGTTCCACGCTCGCGGCTATTGCTGAAATTTCGCCGCTGGTTCGAGGCGCCCGACCTGCAGGTCCGGCTATTGACCGCGTTCTCGGCGCTGGGTATCGGGGCGGAGCGCCTGGAATTCGTGGGCGCCGACGATCCGCTCGCCGACCATCTCCGGTCTTACGAACGGGTCGACATTGCGCTGGACACGTTTCCGTTCTCGGGCTCGACCACCACGTTCGAGGCCCTGTGGATGGGTGTCCCCGTGGTGACTCTCCAAGGAGACAACATGATGTCGCGCTGGTCGGCCTCCATGCTGCGCGTCGTCGGTCTCGATGATCTGGTTGCCGACGCGGCGCAGGCCTACGTGGCGGGGGCGGCCGCGCTGGCGGGGGACCCCGCGCGGCTGAAAGCCCTGCGTTCGCAGTTGCGGGCGCGCGTCATGGGCTCGCCGCTCGTCGACGGCCGCCTGCGCGCCCGCCAGATCGAGCGCGTGTACCGCGCCGTATGGGCGCGGTGGTGCGCGTCCGACACGACCGCCGTCGTGACCATCTGATGGCCGCGGACGCCGACCTGCTGGCGAGTGCGCAGCGGCTTCACCGCGAGCGGCATATCGCGGAGGCCGAGGCGGCGTATCGGCGCGTGCTGGCGGCCGAGCCGGGTCATCCGGAGGCGCTGCGCGGTCTCGGCATCATCGAATTCGAGAGCGGGCGCTACCAGGCCGCCGAGGAAACGACCCAGCGGCTGCTCGCGGTGCGGCCACGAGATCCCGCCGTTCATGTCGGGCTCGGGCTTGTGTTGTGGCGGCAGAACCGGCCGGATGAGGCGATCGCGCAGTTTCAGGCAGCTCTGGCGATCGATCCGTTCCACCTGGGCGCGCTGATCAACCTGTCGGATCTATGGCGCGCGCAGGGCCGCGTCGAAGATGCAATCATGGGCGCGCATCGGGCCGTCAGTGTCGATCCGGAGAACGCCGATGCCTGCAATCTGATGGGGGCCGCGCTGCAAAGCGCGGGGCAGCCGGAAGCAGCGCTCGAGTGGATCGAACGAGCCGCCGTCTCACGGCCGGCCGATGCGCGCATCCAATACAACCTCGGCGTCGTGCTCCAGGACATGACACGCCTCGACGAGGCCATCGCCGCGTATCGGCGGGCCCTTGGCCTGGATCCGCAGCTGATGGAAGCGCACAACAATATCGGGCTGCTCCTGGTACAGCGGCGCCAGAGCGCCGCTGCGATCGAGCATCTCCGTCGGGCCGTGGCTCTCTGTCCGACGATGGCGGCTCCGCACAACAGTCTCGGAAAGGCGCTCTACGATGCCGGCCGCCTCGACGATGCGCTGGCGAGCTTCCAGCAGGCGCTCGTCATTGATCCTGCCCACGCCGAGAGCCTGGCCAATATCGGGGGGATTCAACGCGCGCTCGGTCGCCTCGAACCGGCGCTCGCCAGCCTCGATCGGGCGGTTGCCTTGCGGCCGGGGTTGGCGGATGCGCATGCCAACCGCGGCATTGTTCTCCGCGACTTGGGCCGGCTCGACGAGGCCCATGACAGTTTGCGCCATGCCGTACAGCTGCGGCCGGAAGAGCCGGAGCTGCACCTGGCGTTGGCTCTCTCGCACAACGACCGCGCCGAACATCCGGACGCGTTGGCTAGCGCGGACCGCGCCGTGAAGCTCGCGCCGGACTCGGCGAATATTCACCGCAGGGTGCTCGGTCTTCTTCTGTATCAGCCCGGAGGCGATTCAGCCGACCGGTTCGCGCGCTCCCGTGCCTTCGGCGCCCGGTTCGGCAGCCGGCAAGCGGCGGTCCCCGATTTCGCTGGCCGGAGCGCCGATCCGGCCCGCCGGCTGCGCGTGGGCTATCTGTCGTCGGATCTGCGCGGCGACCATCCGGTCGCGCGCAATGTCGAGCCGCTCTTCGCCCATCACGACCGGCAGCGATTCGAGATCTTCGTCTACGCCGATATTGCCGCCCCGGACGAAACGACTGGCCGGTTCAGGGCGCTGTCTGACGGCTGGCGGTCCGTCGTCGGAATGGGTGATCAGGACGTGGCCGCGGCGGTCCACGAGGACCAGATCGATATCCTGGTCAGCCTCGCCGGGCGGTTCGACCGGAACCGGCCGTTGGTCGCGGCCTATCGTCCGGCGCCGGTGCAGGTCAGCTTTCACGATCCGGCGACCAGCGGGCTGGTCGAGATGGACTATCTGATCTCCGATCGTGTTCTGTCGCCGCGTCACGCGCCGGAGCGCTTTAGCGAACGGGTGCTGCGGCTGCCGCATTTTTATATTCATCCGCCGCTGGACACAGCACCGGCAGTCGGGCCGCTGCCGATGCTTGCGACCGATCACCCGACATTCGGCTGCTTCAACAATCCGGCCAAGCTCAGCGCCGACTGCCTGGCGCTGTGGGCGCAGCTGCTGGAGGCGGTTCCGGGGGCGCGGCTGCGCCTGAAGTTCCGTGACTGGTACAGGTCGGTGCCGCTGGGCCGACGGATCGAGGGCATTTTTGCCGCCGCGGGCATCAGCCCGGATCGCTTGAGCATCGTCGACAGGGACCCGCCGCAGGGGCATCACCTGGAGATGTACAATCAGGTCGACGTGGCGCTCGACCCGTTTCCCTTCACCGGCTCGACCACGACCTTCGAAGCTCTGTCGATGGGCGTGCCCGTGGTCACGCTCTGCGGCGACGCCATGGTCTCTCGCTGGTCGGCGTCGATCCTGGACGCGGTTGGGCTGTCGCACCTCGCCGCGACGGACCGGCGGGGCTACATCGCCGCCGCCGTCGCCCTGGTTTCGGATCCCGCCCGCTTGGCCGGGCTCCGAGCCGATCTGCGCCGCCGCGTCGCGGCCTCGCCGCTCTGCGATGGGAGAGGCCGGACCCGGCAGATCGAGAGGCTTTATCGTGCGATGTGGCGCCGCTCATGCCCCCGGTCGCGGTAGCGCCGACCGTGGCCGGAACGGCGTTTAATCAAACAAGAGCTTGGTCTATAATGGGGTTTGTCCCTCGACCCGGCAGCGAGGGACGGCCCTCCATTAACTAATTATCAACGCCAAATCCGTAAAATTTTCCCCAATGTCCCTCAAGATCGATCTGAAGGCAGGTGAGAAGTTTATTGTGAACGGCGCAGTGATGGTCGCAGGGAAGAGCGGTGCGTCGCTCATTCTGCAAAACCAAGCGACGTTCCTTCGCGCCAAGGACATCATGCAGGAGAACGAGGCGAACACGCCCGCGAAGCGCATCTATTTCGTCATCATGCTGATGTACATCGATCCGGAGGGTCACGACGATTATTACGGCAGGTTCGCGGGATTGATCGACGAGTATCTGGCGAGCACCACGCTCGCGGAAGTGCGGCGGGCCTTGATGGGGATTTTGCAGCAGGTCAACATGAAGCGCTTCTATCAGGCGCTGAAACTGTGCAGGAGCCTCATCCAGTTTGAAGCGAAATTGCTTGCGGTTGCACCAGTTGCTTCCAAGGCTGTCGGCAACGACAAGAACGCGGAAAAGGAGAAGCGGCGATGAGTGGGTATGCGGCGTACGGCAAAGTCCAGAAGGTCGTCGAGAGCCCGAGGGCGACCGAACGGCGCCTGCTGACTCAAGTGACGGCTTCCCTGATCGACGCCAGCAAGGATGTTCACAACATCCAGAAGCTGTACGACGCCATCCTCTGGAACAAGCGGGTCTGGGACACGTTCGCCTACGAGCTCGCCGCCGACGACAACCAGCTGCCGAAAGAGATTCGCGCCGGGTTGATCAGCCTGGCGATCTGGGTGAACAAGGAAACGACCTCGATCATGGACGGTCAGACGGACTTGGAGCCGTTGATCACCGTCAACAAGAGTATCATCGAAGGCCTGAAGTAAGCCGTCAGCCGGCCTCGCACCAGCGCCGCCACATCTCGCGGAACGCCGCTTCGATGCGGCGCGCGAAGCCGGGTGCATCGCACAGCGTCGACATCCTCACGCACTCCCCCAAGCCCTCGCGCAACGTGCCCAGCTGCTCGGGCGAGCGCCCCAGCGTCACAGCCCGCTCCACATAGTCCGCTTCCGAGCCGGCGATCAGCGCCTCGAGCCCCGCGGCGGCGAGGAGACTGGCCCCGACGCGTGCGGCATGCCGGTCGCCGGCCAGCGTGATCACCGGCACGCCCATCCATAGCGCTTCGCAGGTGGTCGTGGTGCCGTTGTACGGAAACGGGTCGAGTGCCACGTCGATCCGGCGATACAGCGCCAGATGGTCCGCGGGTGCCGCTTGCCAGCCGACCATCTCGAGGCGGGTGGCAGGAATGGCATGACCGGCGAATAGACGGGTGTAGCGCTCGCGAACCGCTGGATCGCCGAGCAGCTTGGCTTTCAGGATCAGCCGCGAGTTCGGTGTTGCGTCGAGGATCCGCGACCACGCCGCCACCACCTCCGGCGTGACCTTCGGCAGATGGTTGAATGAGCCGAAGGTAACGGCGCCGCCATCGGGTCTTCCCGGCGAGGGTGCGGCCGGATCTCCTGCGTAGGCCAGGAAGCAGCCAGGCAATCGCCACAGGCGCTCGGTATGGAACGCGTCGCTACCGGGCGGATCGGCCCGCGCGTCGGTGAGGCGATAATCGATGGTCGAGAGGCCGGTCGTATTCGGATAGCCGAGCCAGGTCACCTGGAGCGGCGCCGGTTTCGCCGCGAAGACCGGCAAACGGTTGCCCGCCGTGTGACCTGAAAGGTCGATAAGGACATCGACGTCGTCGCGGTACACGAGCTCGGCGACCGCCGCGTCGCCGAGACCCGCAATCGGCCGCCATGCGGCGGTATGGCTGCGGATCGTCTCGGTGACGTCGTCATCGAGTGGATTTTCCGAGTAGGCGATGATCTCGAACGCGTCGCGATCCTGGGCCGCGAATAGCGGCGCGATGAAGCTGGCACAGGAATGTTGCCGGAAATCCGCCGACACGTAGCCGAGGCGGAGGCGACGAGAGGGATTGCGGTCGCGGCGCTTGAAGTCGAACCCGGGCCCCGGCAACTGCAACCCGGCCGCGGCGGCCTTGGCGTCGTCGAGCGAGCGGCTTGGTGGCTCGCCCAGGATGTAATTGCTGTCCATCAGCAGGCTGTCGGCGGCTGCCCGGTGATCAGGCAGGCGGGCAAGGACCCGCCGCCGCAATGCCAAGGCCGCGCGCGCGTCGCCTTCCTCGACGCGGATCTGGGCGAGCGTGTTCAGCGCGTCGGCATGTGTCGGTTCCAGTTCGAGGGCGCGCGCAGCGGCGCGGCGTGCCGCTGCGAACTCTCCGCCCGAGCTTTCGAAGACGGCGAGGTTGTTCCACGCTGCGGCCGAATTCTTCGCCAGCGTCGTCGCGTGCCGCTCGGCGGCAATCGCCTCGGCGAGCCGCTCCTGCCCGGCGAGGGCGACGCCGAGGTTTTGGTGTGCCGGCGCCAATCGCGGCGCCAGGCGGACGGCGCGGCGAAAGGCGGCCTCCGCCTCGCGGGCGCGGCGCTGGCCGAGCAGGTCGATGCCCAGCTGATTGTAGAACTCGCCCGGCTCAGGCTGAAGGTCGTCGGCGTGCGCGAAGGCCGCCTCGCTGTCGGCCTCCCGGCCGAGGGCCCAGAGCACCGGCCCCATGAAGCGCCAGGCAGGAGCATTGTCGCCGCGCAGCCGCAAGACGCGCTCGAGGGCGGCGACGGCGTCGGCGGGCTGGCCGAGACCGGTGAGCACCCGGCCAAGCAGAAATTCGGCGTCCGCGCTGCCCGGGGCCGCGCGGAGCGCCGCCTCGATCGCGTCGCGCGCCGAGAACAGGCGGCCGAGCCGGTACAGCGTTTCGCCGTACATAAGGAGGAGGCCAGGGTTGGCCGGCCCCCCGTCGACCAGATGCCTGAATGATTCGGCCGCCTCGGCGAAACGGCCGGCCTGGCGCGCCGCCATCGCCCGCGTCAGCAGGGACTTGGGATCAGACGGCGGAACCGGCGACTCTGTCATCTGGCGCGCAAGGCTACGCGCCGCGTCCGCCACCAGCAAGAGAGCTCAGCCTACAGGTAGTTCGCGAGCGACATGGTCTTCAGGCTCGAGATCAGCTTGAACGAGGCTTCGAGCTGCGTCTGGGTCTCGGTCAGCTGACTGACCGCGCTCGCCATGTCGACGTCGTTCAGGCTGCTGAGCTGCGTCTGCAGCGTCGTCGTGAAGTCCGAGAGGCGCGTTTTCGTGGCGTCCAGCGTCTGCTGCTTGACGCCCAAGGTCGAAGCGACCGTGCTGACCTCCCGGCTGCCCGTTTGAAGGTCGGCGGCGGCGCGGGCGGCCACTTCCCGGAAGCCGCCTTGCGTCGTCGTGTTGAGGTTCGTCGTGGCGAGCGCGAAAATGGCACCGAGAACCGTGCGGATGGCGTGCGTATCGGCCGGAATCCCGTACTGAAGCGAGACGCCGTTATCGATCTGCACCGACAGCGGCTGAATGGCCGTTCCGAAGGACGCGGTGATCTGCTGTCCCGGAATCGGCTCGGACGGCGGCATCGTCGTCTCGAGGCCGGAACCCTGGCTCTGGCCCAAGGGAACGACCTGGATCTGCGTCGGACTGACGATGGACGCAACGGTGTAGTTGATGTTGCTGTTGCTGAACTTCACCGTCATGCCCGCCGTGACGCCGGTGGTTGAGCCGACATTGACGACGTTTGTTCCGGCCTGGTACGAATGATTCACGGTGATCGCGGTTGCGGTCGTGATCGGATTGACCAGACCGCCGCCGCCAGGTACCTGCGAGATCGTGATCGCGTCGCCATTGACCGCGGTCACGTCGTAGAACGTATTGGCTGGATCCGTGCTCAACGAGATACGGTCGCCGACCTTATAATTCGCCGGAGTCTGGACCACCATCTGGGTCGAGCCCGCGGTGCCGCTGAAGGGACCGGTCAGCGGCGTGATCTGCGTGCCCGACGGCACCGGGTTTTGCAGGGGCAATGCGCCGGGCGTGGTCTGGAACGTAATCGTGTTGGTGGACGTATTGAGGCCCGTGACCTGATACGTGTTTGCGGCGTCGTTGGCGAATTTGAAGGTTTCGCCAACCGAGTAGTCGCCCGCCTTGGGAACGGTGACGCTCGAGACGCCGGCGCCGAAAGCCGCCGTCACGCCCGGAAATGTGGTATCGGCGCTGTTGGCGCCGTTCGCGGATACCGTTGTCACCCACGACGGCGACGTCACGTTGACTGACGTGTTGGCCGGAATAGCCGCATCGAGGCCGGTGGACGGCCCGAGCGCCGTCACAGCCGGCGACGTCGCGCGGGCGAAGGTGATCGTGCGGGTGGCCTGGTTGACGGCCGTGACTTGGTACGCCGCGTTCGTCGGCGGCAAGGTCCCGAACTCGATATATTGGCCGACGGTCGGCAGGTCGAACCCCTGGCTCACGGTGATGCTGGTCGCTCCGGCCGCCGCGCCGGCGGCCGTCGAGAAGCGGAAGTCGCTGCCGCCCGGCTCGCCCGTTTCGCCGGTGTAGCCGAACGGCGACGGGACCGTCGCGCCGGTCGAGGTCGTGCGCGTCAGGCCGTTGTTCAGGAAGTTCTGGATTGCGTTATAAAGCTGGTCGCCGGACGGCGTTGCCGTCGTCAACGGGTTGGCCCCCTGCAGGGCCGCAACTTGGCCGGCGATCGAGGAGGCGTTCGCGGCGCTGCCGAAATTCGGCATCGGTGGCGTGGTGGTGTTGCGGCCGCCGAAGAGATAGGTGTTGCCGACTCTGGTGTTCAGCAGCGAGCTGATCTGGTTGAGCGCATCCGTGGCTTCCGCCTGCAATGTCGCATTGCCCTGGGTGACCGGCAGGGCGTCGCTGCTGGCGACCAGCGAGTCGGTGCGCAGCTGGTTGGCGATATCGGTGATCTGTTGCAGGACGTTCTGGATGGGCGCGATGAGGGTCTGCGCGTTGGAGATGTTGGTCAGGTAGCCGTTCGTCACGGTGAGCGAGCTGTTGAGCTGCAGCGAGAGCTGGCTCACCGAGTTGATGCCGCTGAATGTGGCGGATTTCTTGCCCGAGCTGACCTGGTTAGTGAGGTCGTTCAGCTGCGATTCGATGTTCAGCAGCTGCGAGTTCAGAAATGTGCTCTGGCCTATGGTCGATACGCTGGTCATGACTCAGTCCCGTTCATTTTGTCATTCGGTTGAGCGTTACCGCACCGCTTGCTCGAGCTCGTCCATCATCTGCTTGATGGCCGTGATGGTGCGCGCCGAGGCCGCGTACGAGCTCTGAATCGTGATCATGTTGGACAGCTGCGTGTCGACGTTGACGGCCGATTCGTCGAGAAATTGCCGGTTGAGCGAGTTGTAGATCGTCGTCGCGCTGTCGAGGGTGGCCTTCGTCGTCGCCGTGACGTTCGCCTGGTACGCAATGGCGCTGGAGCCAAAATTCACCAGCGTCGCCGATGTCGCGAGCTTCGTGTTGTTGGTGAATGTCTGCAGCGCGTTGAACATCGTGACCAGGTTCGTCGGCAGCGTGTTGTTGCCGGTCAGGGTGCTCGGCGTCTGCACCCGCGTCCCATCGCGCACCCGCCACGGGTTGTTGATCACGTTCGTGTTGACGGTGATGTTGTTGGCATAGCCGGCGAGGCCGATCACCGGCGGAAGGATCCGGATGCCCTCACCCGCGGCCACGGGCGCCTGTAGACCGACGCCGGTCCCATCCGGCTGAATCGTGACCTGCTGCGGCGGGCCCGCGGCCACGTTGGTGATCGTGTAGATTGCGCTGTGGCCGAGGAACTGGATGCGCATGCCGGTCTGCGCCCCGATGGCGTCGGCAAGCGTGAGCGTCGTGGCGCCGAGGGCCCCGCCCGCGGCGCCCGTCGTGATCTGCGGAATGGCCGGGCCGAACGTGACCTTTTCGTCCTGCGCCACGCCCGCGGTCAGGCCGGTCGTTGTGCCCTGCTGCACGAAGCTGAGCGTGTTCGTGCCCGTGTTGATGCCGGTGATGAGATAAGTCGTGTTGGGCTGGCTCCCGAAATGCAGGCTCATCCCGACCGACAGGTTGGTGATGCTCTGCACGGTGATCGAGTTGCCGCCGGTCGCGACGCCGCCGACATTGGTGACCGTGTCGGCCGACGGCAGGATCTGATTGCCTCTCTGGAAGAGCTGCAGGTCGTTGGTGTTGAACTTCGTCGCGAGCTGGGCGGCCAGCTCGTCGAGCTGCGACTGCGTGGCCGGCAGGATGTTGTCGCGAACATTCAGATCGCCGGCGATGTTGCCGCCCTGGATCGCGCCGGTGATGTCGACGCCGCCGACGCTGATGCCGGACAGCCCGCCGAATGTTGAGGAGGGCGGTGGATAGTAGGCGGCATTTGGCCCAACGACGGGTGTCGGGGTGAATGTGACCGGCGAGCTGTTGGCGGCGAACGTCGAATCCAGGAGCGTCGTGCCGTTGCCCGTGTAAACATACATCGCACCGTTGCCCTGGACGGCGGTGGTGATGCCCATTTCCTTCGCGACGGCGTTGACCTGATTGTCGCGCTGGTCCTGCAGGTCGGCCGTGCTCTCGCCACGCGCCTGCAGGGCGGTGATCTGGTTGTTCAGGGTGAAAATCTGATTGAGGGCGGTGTTGACGTTGGTGACCGAAGTCGAGATCGCCGCGTCCGCCTGCTGCCGTACCTGACCGAGGTTCTGCGTGACGAGGTTGAACTGCTGGGTCACGTTCTGCGCGGTGCTGATCACCTGCGTCTGTGCGGTCGGATCGTCGGGGGAAACGGTGAGCGCGCTTAATGCGTTCTGGAGGTTGCCGATCTGGGCGGCCAGGTTCGTGCTGTTGCCGGGCTGGCCAAAATTGTTCTGGAAGCTTTGCAGGAACGCGCTCTGCGTTGACATCTGCTGGTTGACTGAGTTGGACGTCTGAAGCTGGCGAAGCAGCGCCTCCGTCACGTTGCGGGTGATTGCGAGCGTGCGCACGCCGGCATTGGCATCGCCCGTAACGATGCTCTCGAGCGGCGCCGTCTTCGACGTGTAGCCGGTGACCTGGGCATTTGCCACGTTGCGCGAGACAACGTCCAAGCCGACCTGGTTGGCTTGCAGGCCGGACGCGGCGATCAGCAATGCACCGTTGAGCGATGTCGCGGTGGTCATGCGGTGTGCGGGTCCTCGTTAGGGCGGGCGTTGCGCCGGTTGATCCATCGTTGCGTAGCAAGCGATGTGCCAGTGACCGTCTGCATAAGCAGCTGATAAACCGGAGAAAAACAGCGAGGTCGCGGGGCTGGCGGGAGCGGTCTAGGCAAAGCCGGCTCTATACCCGGCAAAAATTTCCGGGCTCCGCGGCGCGCGGGTCAGAGGCAGCGATTGACTGAGACGGGCGGCGGAACCGGCACGCGGCCGGAACTGCCATACGGCTTTGCGACCGCGCCGGTGCGCGAATAGCCGACGGTGCGCGGCATCACCTGCTGACTCGCGGCGTCGATCAGAACCTTCATCACGCGGTCGTTCGCCTCGCGGACTGCCTGAAGGCGCCGCTCGTTGATCGCGCACACATCGTTGAAGCGGTTCATCACCTTCTTCACCTCGTCGCGGACGACCTGGGTGACGACGGCGAGCTTGGCCGGCTCCTTCTTCAGCTCGTGCACGTGCAGGCAATAGGACCGGGTCAGGGACTCCTTTTCCTGGTGAAGGGCGCCGACGCCGGCGACGTCGCACTTCGCGAGGCATTCATTCTCGCGCTCGATCAGCGCGCTGAGCCGGCTCGCCGTCTCGATCAGCGCCTCGAACGGGTTGCGGCTAGGATGCGGCTGGGGCTGGGGCTGGGGCATGCGCCTGCTCCTGGATACGGAGGATTTCGCGCTGGACCGCCGACGCGATGCCAATCCCGCCCTGCGCGGTCAGGCCCTTCGCGTATTCGTCCACTTGCAGCGACCGGAACATCTCCTCGCCATGTCCGCCGCCGAAGACCTTGTCCGATTTGACGCCGGCGAACATCGGGTTGAGCATCTCGGAAACGAACATGCTCTCGAACTGCCGGCCGACCTTCAGCGCCTCGTCGGGCGTCGTGGCCTTCATGCCGGGCAGCTTGCGGAAAGCCATGGGATCCGCCGCGAGCGGGCTTGCGAGGCCGCCGGGGCCGGCGCCGAGCATCGAGGAGAGATTGGACGGCATCAGATCACCTCGATCTCGGCCTGCAGGGCGCCGGCTGCCTTGATCGTCTGCAGGATGGTGATCAGATCGCGCGGGCCCATGCCAAGCGCGTTCAAGCCGTTGACGAGCTCCTGGAGTGTCACCGTGTTGGGCAGGACAGCCAGGCGCTTCTGGTCGCTGTTGTCGATCTGAATGTCGGTGCGCGGAACCACGACGGTCGTCGCACCGGGGATGGTCAGGCCCGCCGGAACGCCCGTGCCGCCGGTCGCGGTACCGGTCGTCGCGGTCGCCGCCCCGCCGGTCCCGGAAATGCTGCCCGAGAAGCCGGAGAAGGCGTTCGGCTGGGAGACCTGCGGCGTTTCCGTGATGCGGATCGTAAGCTGGCCTTGGGCGATCGCCACCGTGTTGATGCGCACCTTGTCGCCCATCACGATGGTGCCGGACTTCTCGTCGATCACCACGCGGGCGATCTGGTCGGGCTCGACCGTCAACTGCTCGATGTCGGTGAGAAGGCTGACCATGTCGCCTTGCGCGTTGGCGGGCAGCGTAACGGAGACCGTGCCGGGATCGAGCGACAGCGCGATCGGCTGCTTCGCGAAACTGTTGATCGCCTGCGCGACGCGCCGCGACGTGGTGAAATCCGGATTGCGGAGGCCGAGATTGACGTTCTTCATGCCGGCGAGCTGAAAGCCCGTCTCGCGCTCGACGATGGCTCCGTTCGCGATGCGGCCGGATGTCGGGGTGCCGCGGGTGATCGTTTGCGCCGCACCGGTGGCGGTGAAGCCGGAGACCGCGACCGAGCCCTGCGCGACCGCATAGACTTCGCCGTCGGCCCCCAGGAGCGGGGTGACCAGCAAGGTGCCGCCGAGCAGGCTTGACGCGTCGCCGAGCGCGCCGACGTTCACGTCGATCTTGGCACCCTGCCGCGAGAAGGCCGGCAGCGTCGCGGTCACCATGACGGCGGCGACGTTCTTCGTCTTCATGCCGGTGGCAAGGTCGCGCGTGTTCACGCCCAGCCGCTCCAACATACCGATCAAACTGGCCGAGGTGAACGGTGCCACGGTCGGGCTGGTGTCGCCGGTTCCGTTCAGACCGACCGCGAGGCCGTAGCCGACCAGCTGGTTGTCGCGCACGCCTTCGAAGTCGGCGATGTCCTTGATCCGCGTGCGCACTTGCGCCGCGGCGTCGCCGGCGACGAACGTCATCCCGACGAGAAGGGCGAGCGCGGTAAAAGCGAAACGGGGCAAACCTGGGATCATCGGTCTCATCGTGGGTCCTGGTTGCGGGCCGCTCGTTCGGCGCGGCGGCCCTCGGGCGGGTCGGATTTGCGAACCCCGTGCCAAGGCCGATGCGGCCATAATGAATTGATATTACGTAATAAAAATTGCCTCCGTGCCGGCGAGAACGACCGCGGCGCGGAGCTTTCTGCCGCACGCCCGGCAAGATTTGCCGACCCGCCCGCCCGCGTCCTGGGGCTTGCTCCGAGGGAGCGGCATCTGTACACATCGACCCGCGCGAACCAAACGGGGAGTCCCAGGACATCTCCACCTGCCTCGAGCGGCAGTCCCGGATGCGAGCAGATGCCGCACCGCGGGGTTATGATGACGCGGTCATCGATGTTGCGATGAAAGGACCGCCATGAAGGTCGAAAAAACTGGACCGGTGAGTTCGACGGCTGGTGCCCGCCGCAGCGAGCGCGCGTCGTCGGCGCAGCCCGGAGAATTTTCGCGCTTTCTGGATTCCGCGACCGGTCCCTCGGCGGTCAGTGCGAGCACGACCATCGGCTCCGTGGATGCCCTGCTGGCCGCGCAGTCGGTCGAGGCGAGCGGGGACGAGGAGCGGCGGCAGGCGCGCAAGCGCGGTGACGAAATTCTCGACCGCCTGGACGAGCTGCGGCATGGATTGCTCGCCGGCACCCTCACCCAGTCTCAGCTGGTGGCGCTGGCCAATCTGGTGCGGTCGCGCCGCGCCTCCATCATGGATCCGAAAATGCGCGAAATCATCGATGAAATCGAGCTTCGCGCCGAGGTCGAGATCGCGAAGCTGGCGGCCGGCGGATCGCCGGACTGACTTTTTTTAACGCGGGCTGCGGTCGTGCTTGAACCGCAAGGGGCGGATTCATATACTCCGCGCCGCTTCATTGCGGACCATCGCGACGACTGACAGGACCATGTCGATTCCAACGCTTCCTCCGGACTACCGTCCCAGCGACAGTGAGCCCTTCATGAATCCGGTGATGCGGGAGTATTTCCGCCAGAAGCTGTTGCGATGGCGCAGCGACTTGCTTCTGGACTCGACCGAGACGCTCCAGCATCTTCAGGAAGACAATGTGTCCGAGGCCGATCTTGCCGATCGGGCCAGCACCGAGACAGATCGTTCCATCGAACTCAGGACGCGCGATCGCGAACGCAAGCTGATACAGAAGATCGATGAGGCGCTCCGCCGCATCGAGGAGAACTCCTACGGCTTCTGCGAGGACACGGCCGAGCCGATCAGCATCAAACGGCTCGAGGCGCGTCCGATCGCCACGCTCAGCCTCGAGGCGCAGGAGCGCCACGAGCGCCTGGAACGCACGCAGCGCGAAGAATAGGCCGCAGCACCGGCCGTCCCGACGCCGCCCGATCACGCGCGCCGTCCCTCGTCTGTCCAAAAAAAATGGGCTTCGCCCCGAAAGGCGAAGCCCAAGTTGGACCCGGACTGGGTATTCGGAAAAACTGGGCTCCAGCCGGGAAAAAGTGGGCTCCATCCCGAAGGATGGAGCCCAAGTTGGACCCGGACTGGGTATTCGATAAAACTGGGCTCCGTTCGGGAAAAAGTGGGCTCCACCCCGAAGGGTGGAGCCCAAGTTGGACCCGGACTGGGTAACTCTGACGCGTATCTCCCTAAACGTTAGAACGGAAACAGGATGTCGAGGACCTGCGATCCCCAACGTGGTTGCTGTACGTCCATGAGCTGACCGCGGCCGCCATAGACAAAGCGGGCTTCCGCGATCTTCTCGTGCGAGATCGTATTGTCGGACTTGATGTCGGCCTGGCGGATGACACCGCCCACCATTACGACGCGCGTCTCGAAATTGACGCGGATCTCCTGGCTGCCCTGGATCACGAGGTTGCCGTTCGGCAGCACCTGGGTCACCACGGCGGCAAGGGCCGTCGTCACGGTGTCGGTGCGGGCGATCGTGCCCTTGCCGTCGATGGAGCGGGCGCTGTTCACGTTGAGAAGACTGGCCGGATTGACGGTGGACTTGTTGTGGCCGGGCAGCCGTCCCCAGATCGTCGATTCGTAGCCGAGCAGGCTGGTCGTGTTTGCCGTATCCGTGTTGCCGCGGGTTTCCTTGGTCTCGTTGCTGATGCTCACCGCGTCCTTGGTGGCGCTGGTGTCCAGAATGACCGTCAGGATGTCGCCGACCTGGCTGGCGCGTCCGTCCTTCAGGAAGGCTCGGGCACCCGGACGCCACAGCGAATTGGCCCCCTGCTGCAGCGGGACCGGTGCCGGCATCGGCATGGTGACCGGCGGCTGGCGCTCGGCCGGGTTCTGAACCGGCGTCACCGGCGGTTCTTCGCCGAGCTGCGACAGGCGGGTGAAGGTGTTGCCGCAAGCGGTCAGGCTGGTCGCCATGAGGAGCACGGCGGCGAGGCGCATCAGGGGCAGCGGTTGCGGATGGTTCATGGTCGAGGTCCTCTCGCTGCGCTCAGTTGCTGGCCGCGAGGCGCGGTCCGATCGAGATCGACACCGTGTCCGGCGCCGTGACGGTCCCCTCGATCGTTTTGTTGCTCTGCAGATTTTCGACGCGGACCACTTCGCCGCGCGCACCGTCGTCGAGCGCCTTGCCCTGGACGGTCAGGGTCATCGCCCCGTATTCAAGCTTGATCACGATGTGGGTGTTGCGCGACACCAGCAGCGGCGCCCGTGTGTCCGACTGGCGGATGGGCTCGCCCACGCGGATGCGGTAAAACGGCGTGCGGCCGACGATCTGCTTGGCCTCGGTTACGATATCGCGTCCGATGAGGTCGTCGCGGCGGTAGACGGTGTCTACATCGTCTTGGCGGATGATCTCGCCGGGGCTCAGCTCGCGGCGCAGCACCGGAATGGCAGACGCGGGATAGGTGCGGCCGACCGCGGTGAGGCGTTGCGCGTTCGGGCCATCGCCGCCGGCGACCAGCAGCGCGGTGAATTGGCCCGAGGTGCGGTCGAAGCTGACGTTGCGGACGTCAATCGTCGGCGGGACGTCGAGCGCGAGATTGATCTCGATCGTCCGGTTCGACAGTGCGATCTCCGCATGCTCCGGCATGCCGGCCGCGCGGAGCTGGCGGCGGAGGGGAGGCAGGATATCGGTCGTGGTGATCGTCTTTCCGGCGCGTTCGACGACGACCCGCTCGTACTGGTTGGATGGCCGCCACGCGACCTGGAACATCCTGGCGACCTGGCCCAGCCAGGCCGCATTCAGGATGATGTGGCGGCCGGGTGCCGGCGAATAGAGGATCGGCGCATCGGCCTTCGGACCGGCGTCCTCGAAGATATCGCCGAGGCTGATGGTATCGCCTTCGACGACGACGTTCGTGCGCAGCGATGCGGCCGGAGCGGGGGCGATCGCGCCGATAAAGGCGGCCAGAACGAACAGGGCGAGGAGCAAGCGTGACACGGCGTAGTTCCGTTAGTGGATCTGGTTCATGTTCTGGAGCATCTCGTCCGAGGCCTGGATGACCTTCGAGTTCATCTCGTAAGCGCGCTGCGCGCTGATCAGGCTCGTGATTTCCTGCACGGTGTTGACGTTCGAGCTTTCGAGGAACCCTTGCAGGATCGTCCCGAACCCCTGGTTGCCGGCGGTGCCGGTCACCGGGTTGCCCGAGGCCTGCGTCTGGATGAAATTGTTGTTGCCGATGGGCTGCAGGCCGGCCTCGTTGACGAAGTTCGCGAGGATGAACTGCCCGGCCGCGGCGAGCTGCGTCTGGCCCGGCTGGCTGACGAAGACCTGGCCGCTCTGGTTGACGGTGATCGACGTGGCGTTGTTCGGAATGGCATTGGTGCCGGTGATGCGCAGGCCGTCGGCGGTCACGATGTTGCCCTGCTGGTCGAGCTGGAACGATCCCGCGCGCGTGTAGGCGATCGTGTTGTCCGGCAGGGTCACCTGGAAATAGCCCTTGCCCTGCATCGCGACGTCGAGCTGGTTGCCGGTGGTCGTGAGGTTGCCCTGTTCGGTGATGCGGTACACGGCGGCGGCCTTGACGCCGAGGCCGAGCTGCACGCCCGCGGGGACGATCGCGTTGTTGTCCGCCGCCTGCGAACCGACGCGCCGCTGGTTCTGGTACAGGAGGTCCTGGAACTCCGCGCGCTGCCGCTTGTAGGCGGTCGTGTTCATGTTGGCGATGTTGTTGGAGATGACCTCCACGTTGAGCTGCTGCGCCAACATGCCGGTGGCTGCGATGCTGAGAGATCTCATGGCCGTTGTCCTTTTTCGCCTTCTCCGGGTTTACTCAGCTGGACCGCGTGAGGACATCGATCGCCTTGAGGCCGCGGTCATGCTCGTTGGAGATCATCTGTGACGCGGCCTCGTACGCGCGCTGGACCTGGATCATCTTGGTGAGTTCGACGATCGGCTCGATGTTCGAGCCCTCGATCATTCCTTGGTTGACGCTCGTCGTGCCGTCCACCGGCTGCGGCGGCGCGTCGGTCTGGTACTGGTTCGTGCCGACCTTCTGGAGCGCCACCTCGTTGGCGAATTTGACGATCTGCAGGGTCCCGATCTGGCCTTTGTCGCTGCTGACCTGTCCGCCCGCCGTGACTTCGATACTGGCAGCACCCGGCGGGACGGTGAGCGGCCGGCCGCGCGGGTCGAGAACGGCGGCGCCGTCGCGATTTACGATCTGGCCCTGGCCGTCGATGGTAAAGCGGCCGTCGCGTGTGTAGCGGGGGCCGTTCGGCCCATCGACGGCGAAGAAGCCCGGACCTTTGATGGCGAAGTCGAGCTGGTTTCCGGTGGGCTCCAGCGCGCCCTCGCGCGTATCTGTGAGGGTGCCACCGAGGCCGACGAAGCTGATTTTGGCACCGTCGCCGCGCACGCCAGGGTTTCCGGCTTTGGCATTCACGTACTCGTTGAACAGCAGCTGCTCGCCGCGAAAGCCGCGCGTGTTCATGTTGGCGAGGTTGTTGGATATCACGTCCATCTGGCTGCGCAGGGCCGACTGGCGCGACAGGACGATGAGGGATGGGTTTTCCATAGCGTGGGTCCGGGCTCGATCTTTGGTTGCCTTGTGCCGGCAGCGCGGGCCGCCGGCGATGGCAAGCGGTTTTGCAGAAGCCGTGCCAGAGACAACTCTGTTTGTTTACAGCTATTTAGCGAGCGATACGGCGGGCGATGGCGCGCCGAATGCGGCCCCGCGGAAAACTTTGCCGAGCGTAAATTGCCGGCGTCCGGCGGGGGCCGTGCGATAGTGCAGACAAATAAATCGGTTATTAACCAACGATCCGTCAAACTATCGAAAATTGAATCTATTGGACGGACCCGGTGGCGAAAGACGAAAAAGCGGCGCCGGCAGAGGGCGGTGAGGGCGACGCCAAGGAGCCCCGTCGTCGTGCTCTGTCAGGCAAGAAACTCGTTCTGTTCGTCATCCTTCCGTTGGTGCTCTTGCTGACGATCGGTGGCGGCGGTGCGTATGTCTTCCTCGGAAAAAAGAAGGAAGAGGTTCATGTCGAGGACAAGCCGCAGCAGGCCAAGGCCCTCGTGTACTACAACCTCCCCGAGATTCTGGTGAACCTCAACGCGGCGGGCCGGCGCTCGAGCTTCTTGAAGATGACCATCAGTCTCGAATTGGAGAATGCCACCGACATTCCGCGGATCCAGGCCGTGATGCCGCGCATCGTCGACAACATGCAGGCCTACCTGCGCGAGCTGCGCGCCGAGGACCTGCGCGGTTCGGCGGGCCTGTTCCGGCTGCGCGAAGAGCTGCTGGCACGGGTCAACGCCGCTGCACAGCCGGCCAAGGTGAACGACGTCCTCTTCCAGGAAGTCTTGGTTCAGTAGCGTCATTACGGGGAAGGCGATAACAAGCCATGGCTGATCAAACCGAAGAAGAAAAAATGGCGGCCGAATGGGCCGCGGCGAGCGAAGGCGGCGACGGCACGGCCCGCGTTCTCAATCAGGACGAAATCGACAGCCTGCTCGGGTTCGACAGCGGCGCCAACAAGGACTCCGAGAATTCCGGGCTTCAGGCCATCATCAATTCGGCGCTCGTCTCATACGAGCGTCTGCCGATGCTCGAGGTGGTGTTCGACCGCCTCGTGCGCATGCTCACCACCAGCCTGCGCAACTTCACGTCCGACAACGTCGAAGTCTCGCTCGACGCCATTACCTCGACGCGCTTCGGGGATTACCTGAATTCGGTGCCTCTACCCGCGATGCTGGCCGTCTTCAAGGCCGAGCAGTGGGACAATTTCGGCCTGCTGACCATCGACAGCGCGCTCATCTATTCGATCGTCGACGTGCTTCTCGGCGGCCGCCGCGGCACTGCCGCGATGCGCATCGAGGGGCGGCCCTACACCACGATCGAGCGCAACCTGGTGGAGCGCCTCGTGAACGTCGTGCTGGGCGACATGAGCGCGTCGTTCGATCCGTTGTCCAAGGTCAATTTCCGGTTCGAGCGCTTGGAGACCAACCCGCGCTTCGCCACCATCGCCCGGCCCGCCAACGCCGCAATCGTCGCCAAGCTGCGGATCGACATGGAAGACCGCGGCGGCCGGATCGAGCTCCTGATCCCCTACGCCACCCTCGAGCCGGTGCGCGAGCTGCTGCTCCAGATGTTCATGGGCGAGAAGTTCGGCCGGGACTCGATCTGGGAAAGCCATCTCGCCAGCGAGCTCTGGCTGACCGATATCAATGTCGACGCGGTGCTCGACGAGCAGATGATGACCCTGCAGGATGTGCTCGATTTCAAGGTCGGCACGCGCCTGATGCTGAATGCATCGCCGAGCACCGAAGTCGAGCTGCGCTGCGGGCCGGTGCCGATGTTCCGCGGCCGTATGGGGCGCCGCGGCAACAACATCGCGATCGCGGTGGACCGTGTCCTCAACAAGCAGGCGCGCCAGGGATGACCCTCATGGCCGTCCTCGACGTGGTTGTAGCGATCCTGCTCGTGGTTGCGATCGGCTTCGCCTATGTGCTGAATCGCCGGCTGGCGGCGTTTCGCGCGGCGCGCAGCGAATTCGAGCAGTTTATCGAACGGTTCAACACGGCGGCCGGACGCGCCGAGGCGGGCGTGAACGCGCTGAAGCTCAGCGGCGACGCCACCGGCCGCGCGCTGCAGCAAAGCATCCTGCGTGCCCAGGCGCTGCGCGACGAGATCGCGTTCCTGATCGAGCGCGCGGAGCCTATGGTGGATCGCCTGACCGCCGCGCATCGGACGGCGGCGGACTCCGTGCGCGCCAAACCGGCGGTTCCGGCGGCGGCTCGTCCGGCTGCTCGTGACCTCCCCGTCCGCGAAGCGCCGGCGCCGCAGCCGGCCGCACCCGCGAATGAACCGGACCTCCTGAAGACCCTGTCTTCCCTGCGATGAAGAAACTGGCTGTCATGCGCATTCGTTACCTTCCGATCGCCATCGTTCTGGCTCTCGTCGTGCTCGGCCTGCGGATGGGCGCGTTGTTCCTGTCGTTCGGCACCGCCCAGGCGCAAGCGCCGGCGCAGCCCCCGGCCGCGACCCAGGCCCGGCCAGCCATTCCCGCCAGCGCGCCGGCCGCCCCGGCGCCGACCGCGCCGGCACCCGCGGCCGCGCCCGCCGCCGAAGCTCAGGACATCACCGATCTCTCGAGTTCCGAGATCGAGGTGCTCCAGCAGCTGGCGACGCGGCGCTCGGAGATTGAGCGCCGTTCGGCGGATATTGACCGACGCGAAGCAGTGCTGCGCGCCGCCGAAGAGCGGATTGATGCCAAGATCCAGGAGCTCAAGAAGCTGCAAGGCAACGTCGAGCAGGCGATCAGCAAATATGACGATCAGGAGACCAAGCGCATCGAGAACCTGGTCCGCCTCTACGAGACGATGAAGCCGAGCGAGGCGGCGCGGATCATGGAGCAGCTCGACGTAACGACGCTGGTGGCCCTCGCCGAGCGCATGACCACCCGCAAGCTGGCACCGGTGCTCGCCGGCATGAATCCGATCCGGGCCAAGCAGGTGACGACCGAGCTGTCGAAGCGCCGCAAGCCGGGTGACGCGCCCGAGCCGCCGGCCGGGCAGGCTGCCGCGGCCCCGATCATGCCCGCCCTGCCGCTGCCGACGCCGCCGCAGCCGGCCGGCGGCTGACCTCCGGCAGAGTTACTTCTCCTTAACCAAAGCCGCTGTCGCGAGCCCCCGGTAAGCCGCGTAAACCCAAGAGGATTCGAGGTTTACCTCGTTTTAACTCCGATATCGTAATCGATACGGTCGGTGCGATGGCACGGGTCGCGGCGACATAGACGTTGCGCGGGCAAGGGAGAAGGCCATGGCGGTTGATATGAAAATGAATGTGCTCATCGTCGACGATTACAAGACGATGTTGCGCATCGTGGGCAACCTGCTCAAGCAGCTGGGCTTCAGCAGTATCGATGAAGCGACGGATGGTGCCACCGCGCTCGAGAAGCTGCGGCAGAAGAATTACGGCCTGGTGATCTCGGACTGGAACATGGAGCCCATGACCGGCCTGCAGCTCCTCAAGGAGGTCCGGTCGGACATCAAGCTCAAGAACGTCCCGTTCATCATGGTGACCGCCGAGAGCAAGACCGAGAACGTCGTGGCCGCCAAGCAGGCGGGCGTGAACAACTACATCGTCAAGCCGTTCAACGCGGCCACCTTGAAAATGAAGATCTCGGCCGTCATCGGCGACTTCTGATCTGTCCATCGGGGGAACCGCCATGTCGAGCCGTGCCAGCCGGCGACAAGCCGTCGCCGTCGTGCAAACCGTCAGTGGCAAGCATCGCCGCGCCGCCGACGAGCAGCAGCTGTTTGCGGAGCTGGAAAACCTGGCGCGGTTCATTGAATCGGCCAAGCGCGATATCGCCGCCCTGCACCCGAACGAGATTCGCGACAAGCATCTGCCGACGGCGACCGACGAGCTCGACGCCATCGTCGCGGCAACCGCCGAGGCAACCGGATCGATTCTGGATTCCGCCGAGAAGCTGTCGGCGACGGCTCAGGGCCTCGACCCGGCGGTGGGCGATCAGGTCATCGAGCAGGTGACCCGCATCTTCGAGGCCTGCACGTTCCAGGACATCACCGGCCAGCGGATCACCAAGGTGGTGAAGACGCTGAAGCAGATCGATGTCAAAGTGGGCGAACTGGTCCGCGCCTTTGGCGGCACCGGTCGCCTCGGCAAGGGCACGGCGGGGGGCCCCAAGCTTAAGGGCGAGGCAGCCCTGTTGAATGGGCCGCAATTGCCGGAGAAGGGCGCCTCTCAGGCCGAGATCGATACGTATTTCGAGTAAAGCTGATTTTCATAAAATTTTAAGCTTAATCAAAATATGATGACCGATCGCGGGTAGGAGTCTATCCCGCAATCGGGCGAATCAGGCCGTAATTCCTCGCCCGTTCAGTCTGTGCTATTTTTCCGAGTCGCGGACACCGCGGCTTTTGGGGATGTAATGAACTGGCGGAGCCGGGCCGGAATTACTGCGGCGTCTGTCGCCGCTCTTCTGTGCGGATCGATCGGCGCCGGCTGGGCGCAGGACGCGCCCGCAGTGCCGGCGCGGTTCGGTACCCATCCGACCTATGACCGGCTGGTTCTCGACTGGCCGTCGAATGTCGGCTACCGAGTCGATCAACAGGGCGCGACCGCGACGGTGGTCTTCGATCAGGCGGCAACGCTCGACGAGGCGCAAATCCGCCGCGACCTCGCCCGCATGGCGGCCGGCGTCACTGTCACCCAGAGCGGCGGGGCCACCACCTTGACCCTGCAGATGGCCGATGGCGTCCGTCTGCGGCACTTCCGGAGTGGGGCGAAGGTCGTCCTGGATTTCTCGCGCAGCGACGCGGCGCCGGCGGGTCCGCCGCCGCCCGCACCACAAGCCGCGAGTGCCGCGCCCGCACCTGTCGCTCCTTCATCGACATCGGCGAGCGTGTCGCGCCCCTGGGAACAGCTGCCGCTGCCGCGCACGGCCGCGTCATCCCCCGTTTCACCGTCATCCCCGGCTCCCCCTCCGGCCGCGGCGCCGGCCGCCGCCGCTGCCGCCGAGCCGGTCCCTCCGGCGTCCGCGCCACCGGCACCCACGGCGGCCGCACCTGCCACGCCTGCCGGATCGGCGCGCCGTTCCACCGGCACGGGCGACGCTGCTGCTGTGGCTCCGACGCCGTCTCCGGCGCCGGCGGCCGCTGCCGCGGGCCTCCCCGGTGAACGCGAGACGCTCGAGCAATTGCGCAGCTTGTCGCAGCAGCTCGCCACGGCGCCGCCGGTGCGTCTGACACCGCCGGCATCGAAATCAACCGCGGCGTCGCCGTCAGAGTCAGTTCCGTCGGCGACGGCAGCCCGCCGCGGCACCGCAAGTGCGCCATCGAAGCCGCCCGCGCCGCCTAGCGGCGACGAGGCCGATGCGGTCAATACGCCGGTCGGCCGCAATGCGACACCGCCCGAGCGTTCGCCGGCCTTCCTCGATGCGCAGGCGAAGCGCACCGCAGCGCGCATCGCCGTTGCCGACGCCCGCGCCCTCGGCCCCCCGGTTCCGGTCAGGCGCTCGGAAGGGCAGGGACTGCGCTTCAAGTGGCCCGATCCGGTGACGGCGGCCGCGTTCGCCCGCGGCCCCTACGTGTTCTTGCTGTTCAACAAGCGTGCACCCCTCGACCTCTCGGCGGTGCGCACGCCGCCGCCCGACGACCTGGTGGGGGAGATCACCACCGTGCCGTCCGAGGGCACGGCGCTTCGCCTGGCGCCGCCGCCGGATACCTATTTCGCGATGCGGGCCGAAGACAACGACTGGGTCGTCGAGATGACACGGCGGCCGCGCATGCCCGACGCGCCGGCGGAAGTGTCGACCCGCAACGAGACCGATCCGGCCGCGGCGCGCGTCCAGGTCACGCTGCGCGGCGGTGAATCGGTCGTGACGCTGCACGATCCCGAGGCCGGTGACGATCTCAAGGTCGTGCCGACCGCGGTGGCCGGCGCCGGCATCGAGGACGACCGGGTCTTCCCGCAGTTCGAGATCCTGGCCAGCGCGCAGGGACTGGTGGTCAAGCCCGGGGCCGACGGCGTGATCATCCGGCCGCTCGGGCGGTATATCGAGATTTATTCGACGGGCGGCACCTTGCTGTCGTCGCCGGACGACGCTCCCGCCGAGCAGACGCGCGACACGGCGAGCGTCGCCGAGACGCAGCCACGGTTGTTCAACTTCAATGATTGGCAGCGCGCTGACGGCCGTCCCTATCTCACGCGTCTGCGTGAGCTCGAGCAGGCGGTGTCCGCGGCCCAGCCGCCACAGCGCAACCCGCCGCGCCTGGCCTTGGCGCGCTTCCTGTTCTCGAACGGCTACGCGGTGGAAGCGGACGGCGTGCTGGAGACCATGGCCCGCGAGCAGCCGGCGGTGGCCAACACGCGGCTGTACCGCGCGCTCAAGGGGGCGACGTCCCTGATCGCCGGCAACCTCGACGAGGCGACGACGCATCTGCGCCATGCCACGCTTGACCGCGAGCCGGAGATTGCGATGTGGCGGGTGGCGCTCGAAATGGCGCAAGGTAATCCACGCGCCGCCATCGAGCAGCTGTCGCGCGGCCCCGATATGAGCCGCCGCTATCCGCCACCCTATGCAAACCGGCTCGGCCTTGCCATCAGCGAGGCGCTGATCGATCTCGGCGATATTCCGGCGGCGCGCGACCGGCTCGAAACCGTTTTCGCCAATGACCCGACGATCTCCGAGGAGAGCCAGGCTCGCTACCTCCGCGGCCGGCTGGCGATCCTCGAAGGCAAACCCGACGAGGCACGCGCGATTTGGTCGGCGCTCGAGCACGGGATGCCGTCGCCGGCCCGAATCCTCGCCACGCTGTCGCTGACCGACCAGGAGATGAAGGAAAACCGCCTGACGCCCCAACAGGCGACCGCGCGCATCGAACAGCTGCGGTATGTGTGGCGGGGCGACGATCTCGAGTTCGCGGTGTTGCGCAAGCTCGGCGAGCTGGCGCTTGACGCGGGCGACATTCGCAAGGGGCTGCGCAGCCTGCGGGATCTCATCGCGCTGAAGCCCGACAGCCGCGAGGTCGCGGCGGTCAATCGCCAGATGTCGAGCGCATTGCAGCGCTTCTTCCTGCAGGGCGGGGCCGACCACATGAGCCCGGTCGCGGCAATCGGTCTCTTCAACGAATTTCGCAACCTCGTGCCTGAAGGCCCGCCCGGCGACGCAATGGTGCGCAACCTCGCCGATCGCCTGATCAAGATCGACTTGCTCGATCAAGCTGCGGATCTCCTCGACTATCAGATCAAGAACCGTCTGCAGGGTAGCGCCAAGGCGGAGACGGGGGCGCGCCTCGCGTTCACCCGCCTGCTCGACGCGAAGCCGGAGGAGGCTCTCGCCGCGCTGCAGCAGACGGAGGCCCCGGATCTGCCCGTCGAGCTGGCGCGCGAGCGCAACCGTTTTGCGGCACGGGCGCTCGCCGATCTCGACCGGGCGCCTGAGGCCTTGTCGCGCATCGCCGGCGACCCGAGCGCCGATGCGGACACGCTGCGCGCGGAGATCAACTGGAAAACCGGCGATTGGGGTGCTGCGGCAACGGCACTGGCGCGTTTCATGGGCGAACCGCCGCAGGGCGACGCGGCCATGCCGGATGACCAGGCGCGCGCTGTCGTCCGCTATGCGGCGGCCCTGGCGCTGGCGGGCGACCAGACGGGGCTCGACGCGGTGCGGGATAAATTCGGCCCGGCCATGCAGCGCGGCCAGTTCAAGGAGATCTTTGCCGTGCTCGCCAGCGACAAGGCGGGGCCGATGAGCGATGTGCGCGATATCCAGGCGCGGTTGGCCACCACCGCGCCCTTCGACTCGTTCCTCAACGCCTATCGTCAGCGCTTCGGCGCCACAAACCGCAGCTAGCTCGCCCTTCATCCGTCATGCCCCGCTTGGCGTCTACCCCCGCGGAGGCGCCGCGGAGGCGGGGGCGGGGCATCCATCGCACGCTGCACCTTGGATCGCCCGCATGAAGCGGGCGATGATGGTAAGGACAGACGATGATGCCCGGCGGGGGCATGAGGATGCAGAAGGGACGAGTGCTTAAGTTCCGAAGCTCTGCACCAGCGAGCCGACCACCAGATACCAGCCGTCGACCAGCACGAAGAAGATCAGCTTGAACGGTAGCGAGATCATGGCTGGCGGCAGCATCATCATGCCCATCGACATCAGGACGGAGGCGATCACCATGTCGATGACCATGAACGGCAGGAACAGCAGAAAGCCGATCTCGAAGGCGCGGCGCAGCTCGCTGATCAGATAGGCCGGCAACAGCACGCGCAGGGGGGTATCTTCCGGCGCCGCCACGATCGGGATATTGGCGATATCGAAGAACAGGCGCAGGTCCTGCTCGCGCACCTGCCTCATCATGAAGGCATGGAACGGCTTGACCGCGCGGTCGAACGCTTCGCCTTCGCTGATGCGGTTTTCGATGAGCGGTTGCACGCCCTCGCGATAGGCGACCTCGGCGGCCGGCGCCATGATGAAGAAGGTCAGGAACAGCGCCAGGCTGATCATCACCTGGTTGGGCGGCGCCTGCTGGGTACCCAGCGCGCTGCGGAGGAACCCCAGCACGGTGACGATCCGCACGAAGGACGTCACCATGATGAGGATCGACGGGGCCAGGCTGAGCAGCGTCAGCAGGGCGAAGAGCTGGATCAGCCGGCCGCTGGTCGTGCCGCCGTCGCCGAAATCGAGATTGATGGCCTGGGCCAGGCCCGGCGTGGTCCACGCGAGGGCGGCTCCGGTCACGGCCGTTCCGATCGCGGCCGCGGTGCACCAGCGACGGCGATGCGATGGGCGGTTCATGGCGTGTCCGCGAATGGTGCGCGCAAAGTGGTTGTCCCGGTTCCCTCGCCGCGTGTCGCCGGAGTCGCTGGACTGCCGCCGTTCGTCGACGGCGCCGGAATGCCCGACTCGACGACCGCGGCACCGGCCGGCCCCAATACCAGGAGATGCTCGGCGTTGTCTCGCCGCACGAGCACCAGACGCGACTTGCCGTCGAGCATCACGGACTCGACGACCGACAGCCGCCGCCGTCCGACTAGGCCGCCCATCATCGCCGAGCCCAGGTAGCGGCGCGCCAGCCATGTCGCGGCGGCGATGAGCGCCAGCACGAGCGCCAGCGCCAGCACGAAGCGGACGGCGAGGCCCCAATCGCTCATCATGTCGCGTCGCCTCTCCCGGGCGTTTGCCATGGCGCCGGCGTCTGGCTTTTAGCCCGGTAGATGTAGGACAGGATCTCCGCGACCGCGATGAACGCCGCGACCGGAATCTGCGTCTCGAGCTCGACTGCGGAGAGCAACTGGGCGAGATCCGGATCTTCGCGGATGGCGACGCCGTGCTGGCGCGCCAGCTCGATGATCTTCGCCGCGGTGTCGCCCTCGCCCTTGGCGACGACGCGCGGCGCCGGATCGCGCTGGCGCTGATACTGCAGGGCCACGGCACGCGGGGTGCCGTCCGAAGTCGTGGTGCCCTGACGGGGCGGGGGACGAGAAGCCAAAGCGGGGCCTTGCGAGAGAGAAAGATGGCAAGTCCCTGCGCCTCAGCTGCCCGCGCAAAGACCGATCACCTACAATTTTACCGATTACGGTTAATATCCCCTTAAGCCGCCCGGAGCGCCGATATCAGCCAAAAGTCCGGGCGGATATCACGGCGATTACCCTGCCGAAGAACGATCCGCATTTATCTTGGTTTTTACTTATCTTTAACGCATCCCCGGTTACGCTCCATGGAACCTCAAAAACCCGACAGCTGGCGATAAACGACCGGCGGGGCCATGAGACCCGGACCAAATATGGATTTCACGCACCAACCCCTCTTCGCGATGATTTCCAAGCGCCTGAACTGGCTCACCCAGCGCCAGCAGGTGCTGGCCCAGAACATCTCGAACGTGGACACGCCGGCGTACAAGGCGCGCGACCTGAAAGAAGTATCGTTCGAGCAGATGGTACGCGGGGCTTCCGCCTCGATGGACGTGGCGCGCACCGACCTCAAGCACATCTCGCGGCAGGCCTCGAACAACGGTGTCGGCCCGAACGACATCACGAAGGAAAAGCCGGCCGAGACGACGCTGTCCGGCAACGCCGTGACCCTCGACGTCGAGTTGATGAAGGTGGGCAAGACGGCGGGGGATTATTCACTGGCGCTGAACCTCTATCACGACCAGATCGCTATGTACCGCACCGTCCTCGGCGGCGGTGGCTGAGACCTGACGACCAGCGAGGCGCCATGGAATTCACGAAGATCGCGGCGATTTCGGCGGCGGGCATGCAGGCCCAGAACCTGCGGCTCAGGACGATCGCCGAAAACCTTGCCAACGCCGACACGACGGCGTCGAGCCCCGGCGGCGATCCGTTCCGCCGCAAGCTCGTCACATTCAAGAACGTCTTCGACAAGGTGCTCGGGGTGCAGACGGTCAAGGTCGACCGGGTCAACACCGACAAGTCCGACTTCGAGAAGACGTACGATCCTAAGAACCCGGGGGCCGACAAGGACGGCTATGTTCTGAAGCCGAACGTGAACCCCCTGATCGAAGTGATGGATATGCGCCAGGCCCAGCGCAGCTATGAGGCCAACCTCAGCATGATCGACGTGGTGCGCACCATGGCATCGCGCACCATCGACCTGCTGAAGGGTTAAAGACATCGTTTCCCCGGACCCGGATTAAAAAAATGCCCGTTACTCTCGCCAACGTTAGTGCCGCCTACAAATCGATCGCGAAAGTCGCGGCGTCGCCGGGCATGGATGCCCGCAGCGGCGGTGGCGACTTCGCGAGCATGGTCAAGGACGCGGCCCAGTCGTCGGTTAACGCGCTGAAGCAGGGCGAGGCGGCGACCATGCTGGGTGTGGCGGGCAAGCTCGAGCTCACCAACGTGGTCACCGCGGTGAACAACGCCCAGCTCACGCTCCAGACCGCGGTTGCGGTGCGCGATCGCATCGTGCAGAGTTATCAGCAGATCATGCAGATGCCGATCTGAGAACGATGCCGGGGGGTGGGTCGGCCGCCCGCGGTTCGAGTCTTCAGCAGCATCGGGGCCGGTCGGGGGACCTCTGGCGTGAACGCCAACGACTTCATCGAAATCTCGCGCGAAGCGATCTGGGTCATGATCAAGTTGGGTGCGATCCCGATGTTGGCGGGTCTCGCCGTCGGCATCGTGATCTCGCTCGTCCAGGCGCTGACGCAGATCCAGGAAATGACCCTGTCATTCGTGCCCAAGGTGCTGACGCTGTTCGCGGTCGTGATCCTGGCGCTGCCGTTCATGATCGACATCATGACCGGGTTCACCACCGACGTGATGGCGCGGATCGCCGCGACCGGCGGCGGCTGACGCCCCGGCCGGCCGGACCCTCATTTCCCGTGTTCCCAACCCTTCAACAGTGGCTGGCGTCGCAGGCCTTCGCCGCGTTCCTCGTCTTCGGCCGGCTGGGCACCGCGCTGTCGGTCATGCCCGGCTTCAGCGAGCATTATGTGCCGGTGCGGTTCCGGTTCTTCCTGGCGGCAACGATGACGATCGTGGTCACGCCGGTCGTCCAGGGCCTGCTGCCCGCGCTTCCGCGCACCGTTCCAGGCCTCCTGGTCCTCCTGGCCGGCGAGATTGGCATCGGACTGTTCATCGGGCTCGCGACCCGGATGACGTTCAATACGCTGCAGACCGCCGGGACCATCATCAGCATGCAGTCCGGCTTGTCGGCGGCGCTGGCGTTCAACCCGACGACCGCACAGGAGAGCGCCCTCACGTCGGCGCTGCTCGCCGCGGTCTCGCTGGTGCTGGTTTTCGTCTCCGACCTGCATCATCTGATGCTGCGGGCGATCGTCGACTCCTACAGCCTCTTTCCCCCGGGGCAGGCGCTCCCGATCGGCGATTTCGCCGATACCATGACCCGGCTGCTGACCACCACGTTCTCGCTCGGCTTGCGCATCGCGGCACCGTTCGTGGTCTTCGGGGTGATTTTCTTCCTCGGCCTTGGCATTCTCGCGCGCCTGATGCCGCAGATGCAGGTCTTCTTCGTCAGCCAGCCGGCGCAGATTCTGCTCGGCCTCCTGATCTTCGCCGGCACGCTCGTCGCCGGCGTCTCGGTGTTCCTCGGCAATTTCGAAGACACGTTGGCGATCTTCATCGCCCCCACTCTGGTCAATCCGTGAGCCATGGCTGAAGACAGCGAAAAAACGGAAGACCCAACAGGCAAACGCATGGGCGAGGCGCGCGAGAAGGGCCAGGTCGGCAAATCGCGTGAAATCGACCACTGGATGATGCTGCTGGCGATCACGCTCGCGGTGTTCATGTTCGGCCCGAAGCTGGGCACCGATCTCAGGGACGAATTGGTCCTGTTCTTCGCGCAGGCCCATGCCATTCCGGTCGACCGCGGGGCCCTGGGACCCTTGCTCCAGAAGCTCGCGATGCAGACCGCCCTGGCCCTGGCGCCGACGGTCTCGCTCCTGGCGGTGGCCGGGATCGGGTCGAGCCTGCTCCAGCACGGCGTGATCTTCTCCCCCAGCCGCATCATGCCCTCATTCTCGAAGCTGTCGTTCGGCAGCGGCTTCAAGCGCATGTTTTCCTGGGCGGCGATCGTCGAATTCGCCAAAGGGGCGGCGAAGCTCGCGATCCTGGGCGGCTTCTGCTACTGGCTGCTGAAGGGCGATTTCGATCAGCTCGAGAAGTTCATGTTTCTCGAGCCCGAGCAGACGATGCGCATCATCGTAAAGCTCGCGATAAAGCTCCTGGTCGGGATTTTGTCCGTCCTCGCCTTCATCGCGGCGCTGGATTTCATGTATCAGAAATTTTCACTGATGCGCAGCCTCCGGATGAGCCGCGAAGAGGTTCGCGAGGAACACAAGCAATCCGAAGGCGATCCGATGGTGAAGGGGCGCCTCAAGCAGTTGCGCATCGAGAAGGCGCGCCGCCGCATGATGCAGGCGGTGCCGAAGGCGGACGTCGTGGTCACCAATCCGACGCACTTCGCCGTGGCGCTCAAATACGACGCCGCCACGATGGTGGCGCCGAAACTGGTCGCCAAGGGCGCCGACCTGGTGGCCAAGCGCATTCGCGACCTGGCGATCGAGCACAACGTGCCGATCCTCGAGAATCCGCCGCTCGCCCGGGCGCTCTATGCGCAGGTCGAGATCGATGCGGAAGTTCCTCCCGCCTACTACAAACCGGTCGCCGAGGTGATCGGATACGTCATGAAGCTGCGGCGCGGCTATGCCGGGCCGCCGCCGAAGGCGGCGCTGGAGACGGCCGCGACGCCGTGATGGTCTTCGGCGGGTGACGGGCTGTGTTAGATTTCGCCCATGGACGACTCGCTGAAGGCCCTGCCCCCGTCGGAAAGTGACGCCGGTTCGCGTCTGACCAGCACCGACTGGTGGCGGTTGGCCGCCTTGGCGGTGGTGCTGGTCCTTCCGGTCGTGGTCCTGCCGATCGTGGACGAGCGCTGGTCGTCGACGGCTCTGGGCGTGGTGCCCGCTGTCGTGGCGGTGGGCGCAGCCGCCATGTGGCTTCGCGCCCGCCGCGAAGCCGGCCACCGGGCCGTTTCGATGGCGCGTTATGCCGACTTCACGGACAAGGAGCGCGACGTGCGGCGGCGGCAGGAGACGCAGCTGCGCGAAGAGCATGCACGTGCACTGGCCCGCGCCGAGCGGAGTTTCGAGCGGTTCTTCGAGGACGCGCCGTTCGGCATCGCGCTGATCGATGACAAGGGCGGGGTGATCGAGGGCAACCGCGCGTTTCGGCAAATGGCCGGGCTGATCGACGGACCGGTCGCGGCCCGGCAGCTGGCCGCCTTGTTGCGGACCGAGGACCGGCGCGATCTCACGGGACGGCTGCAGCGGCTGGCGGCCGGCGGCGGCGATGCCGGGCCGCTCGAGGTGCGCCTGACCGCCGGGGGACGCGACAAGGTCGTGTCGATCTTCGCCAACCGCATCGAGAAGGACGGGGGCACCGGCGGGCCGCGCCTCATCGTCTACATGCTGGACACGACGGACCAGAAGAATCTCGAGACGCAGTTCGCGCAGTCGCAAAAGATGCAGGCGGTCGGGCAGCTCGCCGGCGGCATCGCGCACGACTTCAACAACCTGCTGACGGCGATGATCGGCTTCTGCGATCTGCTGCTGCAGCGCCATCAGCCCGGTGACGCGTCGTTCGCCGACATCATGCAGGTCAAGCAGAACGCCAACCGCGCCGCCAATCTCGTGCGGCAGCTGCTGGCGTTCTCGCGGCAGCAGACGCTGCAGCCGAAGGTCCTGGACATCACCGACGCGCTCACCGAGCTGTCGCACCTGTTGCGCCGCCTCATCGGCGCCAGCATCGAGCTGGAGATCGTCCATTCGCGCGACCTGTTCCTGGTGCGCGTCGATCAGGGCCAGCTCGAGCAGGTCATCATCAATCTCGCGGTGAACGCCCGCGATGCGATGACGGAGGGGGGGAGCCTTTTGATCCGCACCCGCAATGAATCCCGCACGCAGATGGAGCAGCGCGGCTCGGAGATCATCCCGCCCGGCGATTTCGTGGTCATAGACGTCGCCGATACCGGCACCGGCATCCCGCCCGAGAACCTGCAGCGCATTTTCGAACCGTTCTTCTCGACCAAGGAGGTGGGCTCTGGAACCGGGCTCGGCCTGTCGACCGTGTACGGCATCGTCAAGCAGACGGGCGGCTTCGTGTTCGTGACCTCCGAGATCGGGAAGGGAACGACCTTCACCATCATGCTGCCGCGCTATCACGGCACTCGCGAGACGGAGGCGACCGCCGCCGTTGCCGACGACCGCAAGAGCGACCTCACCGGTGCGGGCACCGTGCTGCTGGTGGAAGACGAGGACGCGGTGCGGCTGTTCGGATCGCGGGCGCTGCGCAACAAGGGCTACAAGGTGGTCGAGGCGAAGTCCGGCGACGCGGCGCTGGACGTTCTGGCCAATTACGGCGGCACCATCGATCTCATGATCACCGATATCGTGATGCCGCAGATGGACGGCACGCAGCTCATCCGCCACGTGCGCGAGAAGCAGCCCGACCTCAAGGTCATCTGCATCTCGGGCTATGCCGAGGAATCGTTCCGCAAGCGCCTCGACACCGTCGAAGGCATCCACTTTCTGCCCAAGCCGTTTAGCCTCGACCAGCTGGCCGGCAAGGTGAAGGAAGTGCTGCGCTGACCCGGCGGCGGGGCGCGGTCTTGTGGCCGCTCGCGGCGACCCTTACCCTCGCGTTCACGGAACCGTGACGCCCGGCGGCCGTTGGGATTGTCGGCGTCATTGGGCGGATAACGGATGAGCGGCGACACACCCTTCAAACGGCGGACGGGCTGACCTCATGGCGGATGCGACCGGGAGCGGCTCCGAGGGCGCGGCGCGCTATCGTGCCAATCTGCAGGGCGAGATCGACAGTGCCATGCTCTATCGCGCCATGGCGGAGGCCGAGGCCGATCCCAAGATCAAGCAGATCTATCGGCGGCTGGCCGCGGTCGAGGACGCGCATGCCGAGCTGTGGCGGCGCGAGCTGCGGCGGATCGGCGCGCGGGTGCCGCGCACCGATGTCGGGTGGCGCGCGCGGGCGCTGGCCTGGCTCGCGCGGCGCTTCGGCCCGCAATACGTGCTGCCGACCATCAACACGCTGGAGCAGAAAGACAGCTCGCAATACGACGATCAGCCGGAGGCGGTGGCCGGCGGCCTGCCGAACGCCGAGCGCTCGCACGCCCGCGTCCTGCGCGCGATCGAGAAGGCTCCCGGGACGATCGAGCAGGGAAGCTCGATCGCGCGCTTCGAGGGGCGTCACCGCGGCCTGGCCGGCAACTCGCTGCGCGCGGCGGTGCTTGGCGCCAATGACGGGCTGGTCTCGAACCTCAGTCTCGTCATGGGCATGGCGGGTGCGCAGACCGACGAACGCACGGTTCTTCTCACCGGCCTCGCCGGGCTGGTCGCGGGCGCCTGCTCGATGGCGCTCGGCGAATGGCTGTCGGTGAACAGCTCACGCGAGCTCTATCAGCGGCAGATCGACACCGAGCGGCACGAGCTCGAGACCATTCCCGACGAGGAGAAGGAGGAAATGGTCCTGATCTACCAGGCGAAGGGTCTCGACGAGCCGCAGGCGCGGGCGCTGGCCGACCGGCTGATGGCCGACAAGGCCACGGCCCTCGACACGCTGGTGCGCGAGGAGCTCGGCATCGATCCTGAAGGGCTGGGCGGCTCGCCCTGGACCGCCGCCGCCGCGTCGTTCTGCCTGTTCTCGGCAGGCGCCATCTTCCCGGTCATCCCGTATATGATCCTCACCGGGTGGGCGGCGCTGGCGGGCAGCATCGCGCTGAGCGCCGTTGCGCTGGCTCTGATCGGCGCCGGAACCTCGCTGTTCACCGGCCGCCATGTCGCCGTCTCCGCCGCGCGCCAGATCGCCATCGGCCTGATTGCGGCCGCGATCACCTATGGCGCCGGGCGCGCACTCGGGGTATCGCTCAGCTGATCATCGGAAGGGTGGGTCAAGAATGGCGATCTACGCGTTGGACGATTATGTGCCGCAACTGCCGCCGGCGGGTCGCTACTGGGTGGCACCGGAGGCGCATGTCATCGGCCGGGTGAGGCTCGGGCTCGACGTCGGCATCTGGTTTGGCGCCGTGGTGCGCGCCGATAACGATACGATCGACATCGGCGAGGGCACCAACATCCAGGAAAACGCGATGCTGCACGCCGATCCGGGATTTCCGATCGTGATCGGCGCTCACTGCACCGTCGGTCACCACGCGATCATTCACGGCTGCACCATCGGGCCCGGCGCCCTGATCGGCATGGGCGTCACGGTGTTGAACGGTGCCAGGATCGGCGCCAACTGCCTCGTCGGCGCCAACGCGCTGGTCACCGAGGGCAAGGTGTTTGACGACAACACGCTGATCATGGGGGCGCCCGCGAAGGCGGTGCGCACGCTCGATGCCGAGACCATCGCGCGGTTTCACAAGGACGCGGGCCGCTATGTCGAGAAGCTGCGCCGCTACGCCAAAGGCCTCCGGCGCATCGACTGACCGCCCCGTTGGGAGCCGTCCCACAGGCTTGCCCGATTGCCGGCGGCCGGCCGATGGGTGCATCATGGATGAGCCTGCAACCGGGAGCAGCGCCTGACCGCACCCATGTCAACCTCGTCGGACGATACGACTGGCACCGCCTACGGCCGGCCGTCGCAGGAGGCGAACCGGCTTCTGACGGAAGTCGGGCCGGGGACCGGTCTCGGCGAGTTGATGCGGCGTTACTGGCATCCCGTCGCCGCGTCGGCCGCGATGACCGCGACGCCGCGCAAGCTCCGCGTGCTGGGCGAGGACCTCATCCTGTTCCGCGACCGCAAGGGGCGGGCGGGCCTGCTCTATCCGCGCTGCATGCACCGCGGGACGAGCCTTTATTACGGCAAGGTCGAAGACGACGGCATCCGCTGCTGTTATCACGGCTGGCTGTTCGATGCCGAAGGCCGTTGTCTCGATCAGCCATGCGAGCCGAACCGCGGCCTGCGCCGCGACTTGGCGCGGCAGCCCTGGTATCCGGTGCAGGAACAATACGGGCTGGTCTTCGCCTATCTGGGCCCGCCGGCCAAGAAGCCGGTCTTGCCGCGCTACGACATCCTGGACGATCTGGCGCCGGGCGAGCGGCTGGTCAGCACGCTCGGCGGCTGGGGCTCGACCGGCGATCACTCGCTCGACGTCGTGCCCTATAGCTGGCTGCACATGTGCGACAACATCATGGACCCGTACCATGTGTACGTCCTGCACTCGACCTTCACCGGCGCGCAGTTCCATCCGGATTTCGCGGTGATGCCGAAGAAGGTCGACTTCTTCTACGCCGAGCACGGCGTGTGCTACTCGGCGGTCCGCCGCATGCCGGACGGGCGCGACTACGACCGCGTCTCGTCCTACCTGCTGCCCAACCTCATGAGTGTGCCGCCGACCATGGACCTGCGCGAGCGCCGGTCGGTCGGCGTCTCGTGGGTCGTGCCGGTGGACGACACGCACTACGTCCAGGTCATGCTCGAGAAGGCGGGCGAGGTGTCGCGCCTCGACCACGGCCGGCCGTCGGCGACCGGGAAGGTCTGGGGCGAGATGACCGAGGCGGAGCGCCGCGACCTGCCCGGCGACTACGAGGCGCAGGCCGGGCAGGGACCGATCTCGCTGCATTCGGAGGAGCATCTGGCGATGAGCGACCGCGGCATCGTCATGCTGCGCCGGCTGCTCACCAAGCAGATCGAGCTCGTTCAGAAGGGCGGCGACCCGCTCGGCGTGAGCTTCGATCCCGACGGCGCCGTCTTCAAGATCCGGTCGGGGAATTTCTACCGGACGCCGCAAGCCGCCGAATAGGCGGACGGCGCGACCCTCACTCCTTGACCGGGGAGGGCGGGATGAGGTGAAGCTCGAAGGCGAGCGGCGCCAGCGCGCGCTTGCTGAGGTCCAGGTAGAGCTTCGGCGTCGAAGACGGCTCGAGCGCCGACGTCTGGGGCTGCGTTGCGGCCCGGATCCATTTCTCGAGCTTGTCGAGTTGCCGCGGCTCGGCGTCCGACACCGCGTAGAACGTGAAGCCTCCGCCGTTCCAGCGGCGCAGGTTATAGCCGCGCACGGATGCAGGCATCGAAACGGCGGTCGCCGAATCTCCCTCCGGCCAGACGAACAGGTTGATGAAGTGCAGGCCGCGCTTGTAGACGAGAGCCGCGACCTGTCTCTGATCGAGATAGTCGAGCCGGGCGCCGAGCAGCGGGAACCCTTTGTCCGTGAGGTCGACCACCGGTGGGGAAAGATCGAGCCTGCTTCCCAGCCACGGCTTCACCGTGTGCTGGTCCGAGGAAGCGACGTCGATGAGATGGTCGGCCAGCAGCGACCGTGCATGGCTGGCCACCGCCTGCTCCGCCAGGCCGCCCTGACGGCCGGCGGCGGCGATATACCACGTCGTCCCGGAGGACAACACGACCGCCAAAAGCAGCGACGCCGCCAGGGCGGCCAGCGGACGCCTGGACGGAACCAAGCGGAACGGAACGGCGCGCGGCTGCATCCCCATCGTCGTCTCGAGCGCGTCGCCGATGCGCAACGCGAGGCTGGACGGCGCGCTGTAGCGTTCGCCATGGCGGCGGATGATGGTGCTGACGGCTTGCTCGAACGACAGTTCGCCGTTAGCCATTGTCGGTCTCCTTCAAGCGACGCTGACCGTCGGCGATGAGTCGGACGCGCGCCCGCGACAGGCGCGACATCACCGTGCCGATCGGCACTTCGATGATTTCGGCGATCTCCTGATAGGAGAGCTCCTGCAATTCGCGGAGAACCACGACTTCACGGAGCACCGGCGGCAGGGACGCGATCATCTCGTTGATCATGTGGTGGTCGGCCTTGCGGAGCAGCGCCGTTTCGGGATTGTCGGAGACGGCGGCGTCATCGGAGGTCTCGCTGACGCCGTCCACGTCCACGTCCAACGCGATCTCCTGCGAACGGTTCCGGCGCATCCAGTCGTAGGCGGCGTGGCGGACGATCGCGAACAGCCAGGCGCGGAAATTCCCCCCCAGGAACCCGGCGAAATACTTGTAAGCCCGTAAATACGCATCCTGGACGACATCCTCCGCGTCGGACTCGTTCTGCATCAACCAACGCGCGAGGCTGTACGCCGCGTCGAGATGCGGCAGTGCGAGGCGCTCGAAGTCGCGTGGGCCCCTCCGGTTGGCCACGGATCCCCCTGGTTAGAGCGAGGGTGAAACTCAACCGAGTGGAAACACCACGGCCGTGGCCCCCGCGAAGGCGGGCGTCGAGAGGCGTTATGAATTCATCTGACTTGATCACGCTTCACCCGTCGGGTGCCCGTCTGATCAGTGAATACTGAAATGTTGACGGATTTATTCCAGGCCCACGGGACTCGCCCCGACCTCGCCTTCGTCGGTTGTCTGCGACGTGATGCGACGCGTCGGAATTTTTTTTGCGCGCCAATGATCTTCTTCCGGGGTCGAGAACAATCCAGAGGCGAGTGCACACAATGTTTGATGAATTAGACCGCAGGGATTTCCTGAAACTGGCCGGGCTTGGCGGCGTGGTCTTTGCGTCCGGGCTGGGCTTCACGCGAACCGCCGCCGCGGCGTCGCAGGACTTTTACTTCGTCCAGCTCTCCGATTCCCATTGGGGGTTCAAGGGCGCCGCGGTGAATCCGGAAGCGGAGCACACGCTGCAGCGTGCCGTTACCGCCGTGAATGCGCTGCAGAAGCAGCCGGACTTCATCGTCTTCACCGGCGATCTCACGCACACCACCGACGACGATCAGGAGCGACGCCAGCGCATGGCGCAGTTCAAGCAGATCGTCGGCGCGCTGAAGGTCAAGGACGTCCACTTCATGCCCGGCGAGCACGATGCCTCGCTGGACGCCGGCAAGGCCTATCAGGAGTTCTTCGGCCCGACGCATTACTCCTTCGACCACAAGGGCATCCATTTCATCGCCCTCGATAATGTGTCCGATCCGCAAGGGGCGATCGGCAGCGACCAGCTCGGCTGGCTGCGGGCCGATCTGAAGCCGCTGAAGCAGAACCAGCCGGTCGTCGTGCTGGCGCACCGGCCGTTGTTCGATCTCCAGCCGGACTGGGACTGGGCGACCAAGGATGGCAATGCGGCGATCGACATCCTGATGCCGTATCAGAACGTCAGCGTGTTCTACGGCCACATCCATCAGGAGCATCATCAGAACACCGGCCATATCTCGCATCATGCCGCGACGTCCCTGATGTTCCCGTTGCCGGCACCGGGCTCACAGCCCAAGCGGGCACCGGTGCCGTGGGACGCGGCGCAGCCGTTTCGCGGCCTCGGCTTTCGGGAGGTTGAGGCCACGGGGAACGCGACGTCCTACGAAATCATGCAACGGCCGATCGCTTGAGGCACGGCATGCGACGGCTCAATCGACATCCCGGCTTGGTGCTGATTGCAGTCGCGGCCGCGGCCGTCGCTTATGCGACAGCCGCTCCCCGGGCCGCGAGCGAGCGCGTGGTTCAGATCACGGCCAGCCGGTACACCTACTCGCCGGACAAGATAACGCTCAAGCGCAGCGAACCGGTCGTGCTGGAGTTTCGGACCTCGGATCGCAAGCATGGGTTTAAGCTTGCAGCATTCGACGTTCGGGCCGATATCGAACCGGGCGACGTCGCTCGGGTGCGGATCGTCCCCTATAAGGTGGGGACGTTCGTCTTCGCGTGCGACGATTTCTGCGGCTCCGGACACGAGGACATGGACGGCACGATCGTCGTGACCGAGTGACGCGGCGGCATCGGGGCGCGGGGCGATGCCGGGGACGCAATCGAACGTCTTCGGTGTTGCTCCGCGCTTCGCTTAGTCGCGGTCGTAGCGATCGTCGAGCTCTGGGATCGCCCTGTCGGTCTGCCGTCCCGGCGCCATCTGGGTCAGCGGCCGAATCACTCTGGCCTGCGTGGGTGGGAGGATATTGGTGCTCGTCGGCGCGAAGCCGGGGACTATCCTCAGAAGGGGTTCCAAGGCGATCAGGCAAAGAAGAAACGCAACCAGAAACCAGGTGGCGGCGATCCTCATCGCATCGACGCGTGCGGACTCTGGGCCAGGCTTGGTCTCGGTGGTTCGCTTTGCGGGTGAGCCCGCGCCGTCCACGAGCATCGGATCCGACGCCTGGCGCATCCCCGGATCGCGATTGCCCGGACGTGATGCCGGTCGAGCACGGGCGTTTCTCTCCGGCTTGAGTGGCTGCACGGTTTGATCGGCGCTGCGCGCCAGCGACAGGGATTGATACACCTGCGTTCCCTCGTGGTTCGGTCGAGCGGATCCTTCCAGCCGCAATACCCGCATCGGCGCCGTCTTATTCCGTTGAAACACAGCGAAGACGTGGGAGTGCGCCGCACGCGCTCAGGGACAAGTCGCGTGCGGGCCCGCCTTAAGCCCGTTGGGCGCCGGCGATCACCAGGTGAAGTAATATTTCGACAGCATGAATTTGTTCCAGCACTGGCTCTCGTCGCCGTCTTTCGCGGCGCGAGCCGCCGTACCGAGCTGGATCAAGGCCTGCCGCTGCGCGCCCGCGGTGAGGGCGCCCTGCGGCAGCGAGAAGATGTCCCGCTGAACCTTTCTCACCGCCAAGGTGCAGGTGCTGGGTTGCGGCGAATCGGTTGCCGTACTCGCCGTCGGAATTGCGACGATCGAGATGGCAGCGAGTATCACCATGGCCTGGGAGGCTTTGAGCATCGTGTCCTCGTGATCGGGAGACTGGAAACGCCCCGACGCGTTCGTCGGGGCGTCCACCTGTCGCTTACCAGCTGACTTGCGTTCGCAGCACGAGCGCCTGGAAATTCGTACCCTGCTGGGTCACGCCGGGCACCACGCCCGCGGACGCGACCTGCGCCCTCTTGTCGATGCCTGCGTTCAGGTAATCGAGCATGAAGCGAACGTACCGGACCGGGTACCAGTTGAGACCGGCCTGATACACTTGTTGCTTGCCGCCCAGGACGCCGCCTTGGCCGAGCCTGCCGGAGTTCAGGTTGACGGTGCTGTACCGGCCGGCGATCTCCCACGCACCCCATCCGCCTGATTTGGACAAGGGTGCATCCGGCACCACCGTGTCCCAGACCGCCTTGGTGATCTTGTAGGGGCGGGATTCGCCGGTCAGGAAGTAGCCGACCTCGGCGTAGTAACCGGAGAAGTTGAGGAACGGCGCCGGTGTCGTCCCCGACGGAGCCGCGATCTGGTTCACACCGATGCCCTTATACTCCGCATCGAACCACAGGCTTTGCCACTTGCCGGCGACTTCGACGCCGTAGGTGTCGGCGTGCGAGCCGTTGATGTTGCCGGTGTCGAGGAACTGCGTGGGATCTATGCGCAGCTCCGGCCGGTCTGAAAACCGGAAACTCGACCTGGCGAGCGGCACACCGTTGCCGGCCGTGCCCGTGGCCGTGTCGTCGCGCGGCGGCGAGAAGACGTATGACCCGTTGACGCCGAAATGCAGAAGCGACTGGTTGTCGTTGACCGGGACATACACCCCGCGCATGACCGTGGCGGATTGCTGGCCGTTGCCCGGAACGCTGTTCGCCGGCCCGGTGACCCAGGCGCTCCCATACCAGTGTTGGCCCCAGCTCTTGAGGCCGAAGGCCGCTCGGGGCTCGCCGGCGTCGAGACTGTTGGTGATGAAGTCGATCGACGGCCGCTCGTTGAACGTGATGTCCGCCGAGCTGACGGCCGTGGCGAAGCCGTTGTCGACGTCCGTATACCCGGCGACCAGGGCGACCTGCGAAAATCCCGTGTACGCGAGCGAGGCGGTCAGGATCTGGCCGGTGACCACGTTCGAGCCGACCCGCGTGCCGGTGGTCTGGGTGTTCGACGTGTTGATGTTGCCGAACTCGGTGACGAACGCGTAGTTCCAGTCGTTGTCGTATGTACCGTTGATGCCGAGCCGCCCGCGCCGCAGGTTGTAGCCGCTGTTCAGGTCGTTGCTGATGCGCTTGTCGGTGGCCGCGGGGCCGGGGCCGTTACTCCGGAAATACTCGCCGACGTCGAACTGCAGCCGACCGACGAGCGCGATGCTGTTTCGCCCATCCGGGCTGGAGAGCGTCGGCCGGCCGTTGAGGATACCGACATTCCAGCCGCTCGCCGCCGTCTGCACGGCCTGCGGTGCCTGCTGCGTCTTGATGACGTTGATGTCGTTCTGCTGTTGCTTGATCGCGTCCGACATGCCGTTCAAGCGCTGCATGAGTTCCTGGTCCTGTTGCTGCAGCTGCTGGTTCTGCTGCTGGAGACTTTGGATTTGCTGCTGTACCTGCACCTGCGCGGATGCCGGTGACATGAACGCAACACTGGACAACAACGCCGCGCAGATAGTCGTCGACTTCGATGATGACACGCCAATCCCCCTATTTGATTTGAGCCCATGAGTTCTCGACGCAGCGGAACGATCCAATTTTGGAATCGCAAACCGTCTCGCCGCGACGCACCCAATACCGGCGACGCCGTTGTGTTCATTCCAAAGGCGTCGTGAAGTTTGCGTGACACCGATGCCGTCGCGGCGCGGCCGCGAAGGTCAGACAGAGCGATGATGCGCCGCTGGATTTTCGGGTGAGTGCCGGTTCAACCGGTTCGGCGTCGAAGTTATTCCGTCAACCCGTCGAAAAACTTTGCGCTCCGTCGGCGAATAGTTTTGCGCGGCACGAAGTCTTTTACCAACAGCGTCGATTTAGAGGGGCGTTCGCCATCGGCGGCGGACGAGCGTCAATGGAGATGCAGGGGCCCATGGCCCGAAAGCGGGGTGAGGAGCATTCACAGGAGCTGCGCGACCGCGTGCTGGGGGAGCCAGGGCCGGTCCGGGAGGTGGCGGCGCGTCTGGGCGTCAGCCCATCGTACGTGTCGAAGGCGAGGGCCCGGCTGCGTCTGACCGGAGAGCGAACGACGAAGCAACGGGGCGGCCGCCGGCGGCCGATCCTGTCCGGCCGGGAAGATCTGCTGCGCGCGAAGCTGGTCGAGATCCCGGATGCAACCCTGGTCGATCTGCAGCGCTGGCTTGCGGAAGCGCACGCCATCAAGATCTCGATCGGCGCGCTCTGGAATACGCTGCGGCGGCTGGGCTTGGGCTTCAAGAAGCGGCCGACGGGGAGGCCGCCGGGTCTAGGTTGATCGGGAAGCGGTCGCGCGGCCGTCAATCACGCAGGATATCGCTGCGTCTGGGACAAAAGAGAAAGCCGTCCCGGTGGGAGTCCGGGACGGCTTTCGGGTTACCGGACGCTCACTTCATCCGGTAACCGTCGCCAGGGAGCCACGGAAGGGTCTGATAGGCGGACAAGGGGCGGCTGTTCGTCCGGCGCTCGACGACCATCCGATACCCGTCACCGGGAATGCTGGGATTGGCCTGGTAGGCGGCCAGCGGCTGCTGGCTCGTCCGCTGCACCGCCGGGATTCGATGACCCTCGCCCGGCGCCGGGTGATTGGGATCGGCCATTTGTGCCAGCGCAAGTCCCGGGGCCACTGCCAACGCCGCTGCGAGAAACAACGCGTGTTTGCTCATCGTGGTGCTCCATCCGCTGTGACCTCCGGCCCAATGCCGCGGCCATCTGCTGAATAAGACTTCCGGCCAGGGGCCAAAATTCCACGCGTCCGTCGACGTGCTGCGATGCGCCGCCGACGGAATACGCGCCGAGGCCGGAGAGTCTCATCGCCGCGGCGAGTTTCCGATCGGTCGCTTTTCGCAGCACCGGGGGACCCTGTGCGCCGCCGAGGAGATGGGGCATGACGTCGATCAACACGAATATCGGTGCGGCGGTGGCGTTGGGAAACCTCGACCACACCCAGTCGCAATTGAGCGTGACGGAAAACCGGATTTCAACCGGCCTGAAAGTCACCGGACCGCAGGACGACGCCTCCGACTTCTCAATCGCGCAAGGCATCCGCGCCGATCTCAAGGCGTTCGACGCGGTTCTTCAGAGTCTGTCGTCGGGCGAGGGGATCATCCAGACCGCCATTGCCGGTGTCACCTCGGTCTCCAATCTGCTCGCCACCATCAGGAGCAAGGCGATCGAGGCGTCCAACCCGGCGAACACGTCGGGCCAGCAGTCGATCCTGGCGAACGATTTCGGCGGCCTGATCGCCCAACTCAACACGTTTATCAGCAACTCTGTGTATAACGGCCGCAACCTGCTTTCGGCCGGCTCGGTCAGCGTCTCGATCACGTCGACGATCTCCGGTGGTCAGATCATCCTGAAGAATGCCTCGGGGCTCTCCGGCGTCTCGACGGCCCTGGCCGGCAGGGTCGCGACCACGGCGGCCGCCCTGGCACTGCTGACCACGGTCGATGCGCAGGAGCTCATCGTCAGCGACGCGCTTGGCTCGTTCGGGTCGGTAGCGACGGACATCACCTTCACCAAGTCGCTATCGGACGCGGTGACCCGCGGTCTCGGGTCTCTCGTCGACGCAAATCTCGCAACCGAAAGCGCCAAGCTGCAGGCCTTACAGGTCGGCCAGCAGCTCGGCGTCCAGGGCCTGAGCATCGCCAATCAGCGGCCGCAGATCATCCTGTCGCTGTTCCGCTGATTGAGCCGGGCACCGCCTGCGCCATCCGCTTAGTCGTCGGTGGGCGCGGTCGTCGAACTGGCGGCGCCGCGGACGCGTTGTTCCAATTTCTCGAGCTGGCCCCGATCGGCATCCGACACGGCCCAGAACGTGAACTCGCCCGCGCTCCAGCCGCGAAGATTGTAGCCTCGCACGGAGGATGGCATCACGGCGGGTGTCGCCACTTCGTTGCCCGGCCACACGAACACGTCGATGAAGTGCAGGCCGCGCTTGTAGACCATCGCCGCGACCGGCCTGTGGTCGATATAGTCGACCCGGCCGCCGACCAGCGGGAAGCCGCGCTCGGTGAGGTCAAAGACCGGCGGGGCGATGTCGAGTTTGCTGTCCAGCCACGGCTTCACCGTGTGCTGGTCCGACGAGGGCATGTCGGTGACATGATCGGTGAGCATCGAGCGCGCGTAGCTTGCGACGAGCTGATCGGCGAGATCGGTTTCGCGCCCGGAGGCGGTGATGTACCAGGTCGTCCCGGAGGACAATGCGATCGTGAGCAGCAGCGACGCAGCGACCACGAATGGACGCCACGCCAGTCGCCATTTGAACGGGATCATGAGCGGCTGCGGGTGCATCTCCGCCTCCAAGGCTGCGCGGATGCGCAACGTGAGGTCGGGTGAGGGCGTGTAGCGCACGCCGTGCCGCCGAACCACGGCACTGACCGCCTGATCGAATGCCGGCACGGGTTCACCCACGGCTGCGCGCCTTCGATCGGCGCTGACCGCCGGCTATAAGGCCCCAGCCCCGGTATTCACCAAAGCGGGAACACCGCGGCGGTCGCGCCTGCCAACAGGTCAAGAGAGTCGTCACGGTTTCGGTTCGATCTGACGAGATCACGTTTGAGTGTCGCGGGTCTTCAGCGTTAAGACCCGAGAGAAAAGCGGATTATTCCGGCGCGACTGGTGTTCATCGGTCCATAGCGAGATCGCGAGGGCGAGCGGTCTGCCGGCTTGTCTGGGTATGCCCTCGTGCATTCAGACCGAAGATGGTCGGGTCGCCTGGAATAAACCGGCGATCGGTCCGGTCTACCGACGCTCTCGCGGATCCATTCCGACAATCCAGCTTTGCGAAAAATAGACGCACTTCGGCGAATACATCTGTGTTGCGCGAAGTCTCCTCAAATGCCGCGTGAATTTTTCGTGGCGTTTTTGGGGGAATGCGCAATGTCCATGTCCACTTCGGGTCTGTCGCGCCGCAAGCACGCATCTGCGTTCGGTGCGCTTCGTCGGTCGTTTGTCGCGGCGGCGTTTCTGTCAGGGGCCGGCGGCCCGGCCATCGCGGACGAGATCGGCGACATCAAAGAACAGATGCAAGTGTTGTCGGATCATCTCCGCAGGCTCGAGGAGAGGCAGCAGGTGCAGCAGGCGGCTCCGGCCGCGGAGCCGATCAATGACGCACAAAAGGGCGGCGGGCTGCTGAAGCCGTTCACGATCCCGGGCACCAACACGACCCTGCGGGTCGGCGGTTACGTGAAGGGCGACGGCATCTACGATACGAAGGCGTCGTCGGGCGATCAGACGACGATTTCGGCACTTCCACTGAAAGGCACGCCGGCGGCGGAGCGCGAGGGTGTCACCCGTCTTCACGCCCGCCAGTCGCGCGTCAACATCGAGACGAACACGCCGACCTCGTACGGCAACCTCAAGACCTTCGTCGAAGGCGACTTTTTCGGCGACGGTACGACGGGCAACGAGCTCAGGACCAATTCGACCAATTTCCACATCCGGCATGCCTATGGCGAGTTCGGCCCGTTCCTCGCCGGCCAGACGTGGTCGAATTTCATCGACACCGACACCTACGTGGAGACGATCGACTTCTCAGGCGCAGCCGGTCTGACCTTCCTCCGCCAAGCCCAGTTCCGCTACACCTATACGTTGCTTCCCGGTACGACGTGGTCGACCGCGGTCGAGAATCCCGAGAGCGATTTCATCGCCAATCCTGCGGCCGCGGGAAACAACAACGCCGTCAACACCAACTCGGTGGGTGCCACGACCGGGAACAACAAGGACAAGATCCCGGATTTCACCACCCGGTTCACGACCCTGAACGAGTGGGGCAAGTTCACGCTCGCCGGGATGGTGCGCGACATCGGTGTTGACGTGAGCAGCACGAGCGGCACCGTGTTCACCGGCCGGCGCGGCCATGCGACGGGCTGGGGCTTGTCGCATCAGGGCATCATCTATACGCACTTCGGCAAGGACCAGATCAACTATCAGATCAGCGGCGGCGACGGCATCGGCCGTTACCTGTTCAACGCAGTCGGAACCGGCGCCAACTTCAACGCCGCCACCGGCTTCATCGAAACCCAAACGGCGTGGGGCGGCTACATCGGCTACCGGCATTGGTGGACCGACACGCTCCGCACCAACCTCACCTATGGTTTCGACCGGCTCAGCAACGATGTGGCAATCACCGGGACCGCGGTGAACAAGCGAGACTCGGACTATCACGTCAACCTGATCTGGAGCCCGTTCGAGCGAACCAATTTCGGCGCCGAATACATCTACGGCAGCCGGGAAACAGTCGACGGGAACAAGGGCTACGAAAGCCGCGTCCAGGTGGCGGCTCAGTATCTGTTCTAGGTCGGCGGATCGGACCCGTTTGGCGCCCATGCTGAACGACCCAGGGACGGCAAAGTCGGAGGCAACGCGCATAGCGTCTTGCCTCTCTGCTTTATCCTCGGATGCCGTCTGCCGAGCGCGGAAACTGACCACGGGACCAAAGCCATGACCGCGTCGCACCTTGTCGTGCTCGGCCTGGCCCTCGCGGCACTCGCCGGCTGCGAGCTCCTTCCGCTCGATGAGGAGATCAAGACGGCGTGTGCCGTAACGCCGGACCCCGCGGCCTGCGCAAAGGCCAAATATGCCGACTCCTTCTCGGACGAGCGGGCGCGGGTCGCGCGCGAAGGTTTCGTCCGATGAGCCCGGGAATACGCATGCCGACCTCGGAGTCGAATGGTGACCATTCCTACAACGAGGGTTCACCATGGTTGCGTCGCGTCTTGTCATTATTGCATTGGGCCTGAGCATGCTTGCCGGCTGCACCTTTCCTCTCACCACGGAGATCAAGCAGGAATGCGCCGCGTCGACGGATCCGACGGCGTGCGCCAAGGCCAAGTACGCCGCGGAGTTCGCCGAGGAGCGCGAGCGGATCGTGCAGTCCGGGGGCGGCAATTGACGACAACCGGGAGGAGCGGCGAATGAGCTGGAAACGGGGTTCGGAGTATTCGCAAGATCTGCGCGACATGGTGATCGAGACGCCCGGGTCGGTTCGCGAGGTGGCGAAGCGGTTTGGCGTAAGCCCGGCCTATGTATCGCGGGTCGTGACCCGGCTGCGCCTGACCGGTGGCCGCACGACGAAGCCGCGCGGCGGCCAACGCAAGCCGATCCTCGCCGGCCGGGAAGACGTCCTGCGCGCGCGCCTTGTCGAGCTTCCGGACACCACGTTGACCGAGCTGCAACGGTGGTTGATGGATACCCACGGGATCAAGATCTCGATCGGCGCGCTGTGGGGTTCATTGCGCCGGATGGGCTTCGGCACGCGCACGAGTCGCCGGCCCGAGGATGGCGCACGGCCGACAGCGTCGGAAGGCTTCGTGGCCACAATCGCCGCGCCATCGAAGCGGCCCTTCGTTGACACGCCGGTCACCTACGGCGCAGAGCTGCCGTCAAGTCTGCGCGAACTGGCACGCCTAGCCATGCAGCCGTCTGCCGAGGAATTCAGAGAGCCCGTGACGTCGATCCTGACAGAAGGTCAGCGTCGGGGACCCGGTGAACAGGTCCGCGGTGTTTCACTGCAACCAAGGAGCATTCAGAATGAGTAGCGTCTACGCGGCACAGCCGGCTTACACATGGCATTGGTCGAGCGCCAGCCAGGCGCGCCCGCAGCCGAATGCCGGCAGCAGCGGGCAGGGTGCGACAACCATCTCGTCGGGATCGCAGACAGCCCCGACCCAAGGCACCGCGTCTTCCGCCGGCTATCTCGGCCACTACGTCAACACGTCGGCATAACCATCGCCGTCGGTTGATCACGAAACACAACCGTCGAGGGTTGTGTGTTCGCGCGGCGGCGGTCGGCTCGAGCACGCCGGCCGCCGTTTCGCGTTGCTCATCGGGTTGGAAGCGTCCGCCGAGCATAACGTCGCGCATCCACTTGAAGTGAAACCGCTCTTGTTTCCAATCCAGGTGAAAAAAATAGAGCGCTTCAAGTCAATGTGAAGGAATTCGTCACCGCTCAATCTGAATGTTCTTAAATCGACTCCCGCGCAGTGATAGGTTCGAGCCCTCAACCAAAGGAGGTGCTCAATGAACCACGTTTCGTATCTCACGGGCGGAGCGCTGGCCGTTATCGTGCTGCTGTCTGGTTGTGCATCGGAGATGCACAGTGAGATTCAGCAGAGATGTGCGACGGCGAGCGACCCGGTGGCGTGCCATACGCAAGCGCATTTGCAGATCGAAGAGCATGAACGGGAGCGGATGCGCGAATCCGGGATGTAAGCCGGATCGGATGCGCGCCACTGGCGAACAGCAGCACGGCATCGCTCTTTAGGTTCGCTCTTCGGCGTAAGTCGAGAAAGCCGCCCCATTTCGGTGGGGCGGCTTTCGCGTTGTCGGAGGCCGGTGGTGGGGTGCGTGTCAGGCGAGGGGGGAATATGTCCGGACGCCGCGAGGTCTTACGGCCATAGAACGTTTCCCCACCGGAACATCCCATGGTCAAAGCCCGGCTTGGAATGGTGCTTGTCTTGTCCCTGGCGCTGGTTCACGGCGCGACAGCCGGTGCTCGTCTCGGCGTCTGCGCGGCGGCCGTGCAAAATGCCGAACGCGAAATCTCCGTGTGGCCGCGTTGCTTTTCGGCCGCCGGGTTGCGGCAGACCACGATGATTCGTCTGCGCGCGGCCGCGCGGGCCGCCAAATCAGGCGACGAGAACCTGTGCTGGGAACACCTCGTTCTGTCCGGATACAACGTCGATTGTCCATCGGCCGATAGGAATGGCTCGTAAGAGCGGCCGGGCGGCGTCCGTCAGGGCAACGGCCGCTCCAAGCCGATAAAGCGGACAATCCAGGTCCACCACCGGCGCGCCGGTGGTCAGTCCGGGAATGCACTTCATTTTGTCAGGCGAAATCTGGCTAAAGCCTCATCGCGGTCGGCTCGCCGATGGCAAGCCTTTTGCTTGTCTTCCCGCGCGCGTGTCGCATTCGAACGCTTGTCGGTCCCTGAGCACTTGTCGAATCCGTTGGAAGTTTGCTGTTCCTGCCACTGATCGCGGTGTTTCTTGTGATGGACGTCACAGGGTCGCTTGTCATCGTCGGCCCCCGGGACCATTTAGCGGCGAACGCCGAACGCCAACTCCGTCTCGCGAGCAGTGTTCTTATGGGTATCGTCCGCTTCGCTCTGCGCTTTCCGCACACCTTCTATGTGATGGCGGCACTGATTCTTTTTCTGGGAATCAGCGCGGTCACCACGACGCCGAAGGACATCTTTCCGAGCGTCAACATACCCGTGGTCAGCGTCATCTGGCAGTACACGGGGTTGACGCCGCAGGAGATGGAGCAGCGGATCACGACGTACAGCGAATATTCCATCAGCTCCAACGTCAACGACATCAAGAATATGGAATCGGAAACGCTCGAAGGCATTTCCGTCGAGAAGATCTTTTTCCAGCCGACCGTCAACATAGACCTGGCTGTCAGCCAGATCGTCTCGGCCAGCAATGCGATCCGCGCGTTGATGCCGGCGGGCGTCCAGCCGCCGATCGTCGTCCAGTACAACGCGTCCAGCGTGCCGGTGCTCCAGCTGAGCCTCAGCTCGGATCGGCTGAACGAGCAGCAGCTCTATGACTACGGCATTTACCGGATTCGGCAGGCCCTCGCCCCGATCCAGGGGATCACCCTGCCGACCCCCTATGGCGGCAAATACCGGCAGATCATGGTCGATCTCGACACGCAGGCGCTGCGCGCGCAGGGGCTTACGCCCAACGACGTGGTGAATGCCGTCAACGCGCAAAGCCTGACCTTGCCGTCAGGCGACGCGAAGCTGGGGGATAAGCAATTCATCGTCAGCACGAACGCAAACGCGCCAACGATCGACGCGCTCAACGACGTTCCGGTCCGGCAGGTGGGTCCAACCACCGTTCGCCTCAGCGATGTTGCGCATGTGCGCGACGGCTGGGCGGTGCAGCAGAACATTGTGCGCGCCGACGGACGCCGCTCGGTGCTGCTGACGATCATCAAGAGCGGCGACGCGTCGACGCTCGACGTCGTCAACCGCGTCAAGGCCGCCCTGCCCGACATCCAGAAGGCGGCGCCGCCGGGAATGAACATCCAGATGCTGTTTGACCAGTCTGTGTTCGTTCAATCGGCGATCGACAGCGTGCTGCGCGAAGGGGCCATCGCCGCGGGCCTCACAGCGCTGATGATCCTTGTGTTCCTGGGATCGTGGCGCTCCACGCTCATCGTCATGGTCTCGATTCCGCTGTCGATTCTGACGTCGATCGTCGTGCTGGCCGCACTTGGCCAGACGCTCAACACCATGACCCTCGGCGGCCTGGCCCTCGCCGTCGGCATCCTGGTCGACGATTCGACGGTCACGATCGAGAATACCCACCGGCTGTTCGAGGAAGGCGTTCAGTTCGATAAGGCCGTGCTCGAGGGTGCCGCCGGGATCGCCGTGCCGACCCTGATCTCCACCCTGGCCATCTGCTGCGTCTTCGTCGCCTTGTTCTTTCTCCAGGGAGCGCCTCGGTATCTGTTCACACCGCTCGGCATGGCGGTCGTGTTCGCCATGCTCGCGTCATACATGATCTCGCGCACGCTGACGCCGGTGATCATCCGCGTGCTGCTGCGCGGCGAGCAGGCCGCGCACGCGGGCGGGGGCGGCGGCCCGCTCGCGCGCTTTCACGATGGATTCAACCAGCGCTTCGATCGGTTCCGGGAGTTCTACGGCTGGCTGCTGCAAGGCGTGCTTCGCCGGCGGCTCCTGACGCCCGCGGTCGCCGGCAGCGTGGTGGCAGCCGCGGTCGCATTGTCGTTCTTCGTCGGGACGGATTTCTTTCCGCAGGTCGATGCCGGGCTCATTCAGATTCACGTGCGCGCGGCGCCGCGGACGCGCATCGAGCGGACCGAGCAAATCTTCCAGGCGGTCGAGAACGAAATCCGTCGCCAGATTCCCACACGGGACCTCGGGCCGATCCTGGACAACATCGGCATCCCGGCGCGCCTCTACAATCTGGCCTTTACCGACGGCACGATCACGGGCGTCAATGACGGCCAGATCCTGATCTCCCTGAAGGAGGGCCATGCGCCGACGGCGGATTATATCCGCAAGCTCCGTCTAGAGCTCCACCAGGCGTTCCCTGATGTGCTGTTCTATTTCCAGCCCGCCGATATCGTGACGCAGATCCTGAATTTCGGCATCCCGTCGCAGGTCGACGTCCAGGTGCAAGGGCAGGACCGCGCCGGCAATATCGCCGTGGCCCAGGAGCTGCGGCGGCGGATGGCAGCTGTACCGGGGGTGGTCGATGGCCATGTCCAGCAGGAACTCGATGCGCCGCAGATGTACTACACCATCGACCGGACGCGCGCGCAGCAGCTCGGCCTGTCGCTGGTCAGCATCGCCAACAACCTCAATGTCAGCCTGAGCTCCTCCGAGCAGGTGACGCCGAACTTCTGGAGCGATCCGGTATCGGGAATTCCGTATTACCTGACCGTCCAGACGCCCGAATACCGAGTCGCCAGCATGAACGACGTCAACAATACCCCCCTGTCGACCGCTGCCGCCGTGCAGGCGCCCGTCCCGAACGTGCTGGGCAACGTCGCCCGGGCGGAGCGCCGCGCGGTGGAGTCCGTCTACAACCACTCGAACATCCAGCCGGTCTACGACGTCTATGCCAATGTGCAGGCGCGCGACCTCGGCAGCGCCGCGCGTGCGATCGAGACGATCGTGCATGACCTGCAGGGGCAGATGAAACCCGGTAATCGGATCGTCGTGCGCGGTCAGATTGACAGCATGCACTCCGCCTTCGGCAACCTGACCATCGGTCTGATCTTCGCCGCGGTCTTCGTCTACCTGCTCATGGTGGTGAACTATCAGAGCTTTCGCGACCCGTTCGCGGTCATCCTGGCGTTGCCGGGGGCCGCGAGCGGCATCGTGCTCATGCTCTTCGTCACGAGCACGGCGATCAGCGTGCCGTCGCTGATGGGCGCCATCATGTCGGTGGGCGTCGCGTCGGCCAACTCGATTCTGCTGGTGACCTTCGCCCGCGAGCTGCGGGCGGAGGGCCTGAGCGCCGTGGAGGCCGCCCTCGTGGCCGGCAAGACCCGGCTGCGCCCCGTGCTCATGACCGCGGCGGCTATGGTCGTCGGCATGATCCCGATGGCGATCGGCGGCGCCGGCGAGGAGCAGAACGCGGTGCTGGCGCGCGCGGTCATCGGCGGGGTCCTGGTCGGAACCATGACGACACTGCTGTTCGTCCCGTACCTCTACTCGCTGATCGGCCGAGGCGACCGCGGCGGCTCGTCCGATCCAGCATTGTCGCCCGCGGAAGGAGCCTCGCTATGATGGATGGCAACCAGTCCACGCCCGACCCGGCGCCGGCGTCGGGCCGCCTCGGCCTCGGCCACGAGGTCGCTGAGGCTCCCGGGCAAGAAGAGTCGCCGGAGCTGGAGGGACGGCGTCGCCGCACCGCACGCATTCTGGGGGCGACCGCTGTCGCGGTCGTGACGCTGCTCGTCGCCGTCGGCGCCTGGGGGCATATACAGACCCGGGCGAAAGCGCTGGCGGAGCTGGCCCAGGAGCGCGATACGGTCCCCACGGTACGAACGATCACGGCGGCCGCGGTCGACACCCCGCGACAGCTGGACCTGCCGGCCACGCTCCAGGCGTTCAACAGCTCGACACTGTATGCGCGGGCAACCGGCTATATCGCCAAGCGTGAGGTCGATATCGGCAGTCCCGTGCATGCCGGCGATTTGCTCGCGCTCATTGCCGCACCCGACCTAGATCAGCAGCTCGCCCAGGCGCGTGCGCAGCTCGCCCAGACCGATGCGTCGCTGGTCGCGGCACGGGCCGCCCTGCAGCAGGCACGGGCGAACCAGGACCTCGCCAACGTGACCAATCAGCGCTACGCGAAGCTCGCCCCACAGGGCTACGCCTCGCAACAGGAGGCGGACAACGCGCGCCTCACGCTGGCCGCGCGCAATGCTGACGTGCAGAACGGCCAGGCCGCCGTCGACGTGGCCGACGCCAACGTGAACGCGCAAGCCGCCAATGTGTCGCGGCTTGAACAGCTCACCAGTTTCGAGCGGGTGACGGCTCCGTTCGATGGCGTCGTGAGCGCGCGGCAGGTCGAGGTTGGCGATCTCGTCACCGCGGACGCCTCGACCGGCACGCCCCTGTTCTCGGTCGCCCGGACCAACGTCCTGCGGGTCCAGATCTACGTCCCGCAGGATGCGGTGTTTGGCCTGAAGGACGGCGATACGGCGCAGGTCCTGGTGCCGGAGATGCCGGGCCGGATATTCCGCGGCACGATCGCGCGCAACGCCAACGTCCTGCAGGCCGGGACCCGCACGCTGCTCACCGAGATCGACATCGACAACGGCGAGGGCGTGCTCAGGGCGGGTATCTACGGCATCGTCCGGCTGTCGATTCCACGCCAGACGCCGGAGATCGTGTTGCCGTCCGAGGCGGTCATCTTCGACCACAACGGGCTGAGTGCCGCGGTCGATGACAACGGCATCGTCCGGGTACGGCACATCGAGTTGGCCGAGGATAATGGCGCCCAGGTGGTCGTTCGCGCCGGTCTCAATCCGGGCGATCGCGTCATCGTCAGCCCGCCCGTCGATGCCGCCGACGGCATGCGCGTCCAGACGAGCGACACGGATCGGAAAGTAGCCGCGAGCTCCGCTCCACCGATGGAAGCGGTCGGCAAGGACAAATGACGGAGGGGCGAACATCAAACTCCTGGTTACGGCTGGCGGTTCCACTCCTCGCGGCGGCCTTGCTTGCCGCGTGCGATATCGGGCCGGACATGAAGCAGCCCGTCGTGGCCGAGCCGCCCGCCTGGCGTGAATCGGCGGCGCAGTCCGCTGCCTGGCCGTCGGCCGACTGGTGGCAGGGCTTCGGCTCGGCAGAGCTCGACGGCTTGATCGCCGAGGCGCAGCAGGCAAATTATGACCTCGGCGCCGCGGTGGCTCGCATCCGGGAGGCCGACGCGCAGGCCCGTGTCGCCGGTGCGGCTCTGCTGCCGACGGTCGATGCCGGTGGCTCTGTTTCCAGGCAGCGTGAGCTGTTTCCGCTCGGCCCCCAAGGGCAGACCATCACCTATAATGAATACCAGGTCGGACTGACCGCGTCTTACGAAATCGATTTCTGGGGCAAGAACCGGGCGGCGCTCAATGCCGCGAAGGCGACCGCGCTCGCCAGCCGCTACGACCAGCAGGTGGTGGCGTTGACGGTCGTCACCGCCGTCGCGACGAGCTATTTCCAGTTTATCGGGCTCGAGGATCGCCTCAAGGTGGCGCGCGAGAACCTCGCGACGGCGGAGGACGTGCTGAGGGTCATCGAGGGACGGAGGCAGGTGGGGACCGCCATGGACCTCGATGTGTCGCAGCAGCAGACCGTGGTAGCAAGCTTACGCGCCGCCATCCCGCCGCTCGAACAGCAGCTGTCGCAGACCCTTGATGCGGTGGCCATCCTCGTCGGCAGGGCTCCGGAGCAGGTGACGATCGCGGAGGCATCGCTTTATGATCTGTCGCTGCCCGCGGTTGCGCCCGGGCTGCCGTCTGAGCTGCTGGCGCGCCGCCCCGACATCGCCGAGGCCGAGGCGCAGCTGGTCTCGGCGAACGCCAACATCAAAGTTGCGCGGGCGCAGTTCTATCCGAGCGTCGACCTGACGGCCTCAGGCGGGTTTGCGAGTCTGGCCTTGCGCTCCCTCTTCACCGGTCCGGGCGCGGTGTGGAGTGTCGCGGGGTCGTTCACGCAGCCCATCTTCGAAGGCGGCCGTCTCAAGGGACAGCTGGAGTTTACGAAGGCGCGCTACGACGAGCTCGTCCAGAACTATCGCAAGGCGGTCCTCTACGCCTTCGGCAACGTGGAGGACGCGCTGGCGGCGATCCGCCGGACGGGCGAGCAACAGGCGGCCCAGGAGCAGACGGTCGCCGAGGCGCGACGCTCCTTGGAGATCGCCCGGAGCCGCTACCAGATCGGGCTCACCGATCTTCTGACCGTTCTCAATACCGAAAACGCCTTGTTCCCGGCCGAGGACACGCTGGTGCAGGTGCGGCTCGCCCACATGCAGGCCCTGGTCAGCCTGTTCAACGCGCTCGGCGGCGGTTGGCAGGCGCCGACCGGCTCCGGCTTCTCGGCCGCCGCCGCCCGGGAGAAGTCGTGAGTTCAAGAGGGCGCGAGCGGACCTAAATCGCGGAACCTTTTGGCGCCGAAAACCTTTGTTGCTGTACCTGGGGTCCCGCGGATCCGGGCTCCCGGTGTATTTGGCCGCATTCCGCCCTTATCGTCGCAGCCATCTCATGCAGCTTCACCTCGATCCAGTCGGCGGCATCGCCGGCGACATGTTTATCGCCGCCGTGCTCGATGCGTTTCCGGAGCAAGAACCGGGGCTGATGGCCAGTCTCCGTGCCGCGCTCGGTGGCCGTGTGGCCGCGCGAGTGCGCCGGCATCGCGACGCGGTGCTGGAGGGCGCGACGTTTGAGGCGGACGACGCGGGCGAGTCCGGGCGGCACGGCCATTCGGCCGCCGATCCCCATGCGCATACCAGCTGGGCCCAGATCCGTGGCACTCTTCTGGCCTCGACGCTCGATCCTTCGGTCAAGCGCGAAGCGGTCGCGATCTTCACCTTGCTCGCCGAGGCGGAGGGCAAGGTCCACGGCGTCGAGCCGGAAATCGTCGCCTTTCACGAGGTTGGCGCGGTCGATTCCATCGCCGACATCGTCGGTGCTGCGCATCTCATCGTGTCGCTCGCCGCCACGCGTTGGACCGTCGGCCCGCTGCCGCTCGGGGCCGGCCGCGTGCGCACCGCCCATGGCCTATTGCCTGTGCCGGTCCCGGCGACGGTGCTGTTGCTGCAAGGCTTCCTCACCCAGGACGACGGCATCGCCGGTGAGCGCGTGACGCCCACCGGTGCTGCGATCGTGCGTCGACTCTGTGCGCCTGCTGCGGGCACGGCAGAGCGCGGGAACCCCGAGTGCCAGACCGCGGCGCCCCGCCGTCTCCTGCGCAGCGGCATCGGCTTTGGCACCCGTACCCTGCCAGGCATCAGCAATTGCCTGCGCGTATTCGCCTTCGACGAAGCCGCCGGGCCCGTCGACACGCCGGTCGCGAATCATCGCGAGCTGGCGGTCATCGAGTTCGAGGTCGACGATCAGTCGGCCGAAGACCTTGCCATGGGGCTCGACCGGCTGCGTGCGCGCGAGTCCGTGCTCGACGTCGTGCAGATGCCCGTCTTCGGCAAGAAGGGCCGGATGATGACCCATGTCCGGCTGCTCGCCCGCGCCACGGCGCTGGACGACGCCGTCGCGGCCTGCTTCCGCGAGACCACGACCATCGGCCTTCGCCACCGCCTGGTCGCTGGCGCAGCACTCAAGCGACGCATCGACGAAGTCGAGCTCGGCAATCGCGTCGTGCGCGTCAAGACGGTCGAGCGCCCGGGTGGCCGGACAGCCAAGGCCGAGGCTGACGATCTCGTGGCCGCCGCGAGCCAGGCCGAGCGGGCCCGGCTGCGCCACAACGCCGAACAGCGGGCCCTCGACGTGCTGACACCGGCACGCACAGAATCCGCTGCCGCGGAGAGCGAGGAATGACCCTTTTGCGCGACCGCCCCCCGCATGAGTTGGACGATGCTCTGGCATCCGTGCTCGAGACCCTGGGCGAGATCGCCGTCGCGGTCAGCGGCGGCGTCGACAGCATGACGTTGGCGGAGGTCGCGCATCTCCGCCTGGGCGTCAGGGCTGCCATGGTCCACGCCGTGTCACCCGCGGTCCCGCCGGAGGCCACGGCGCGGGTCCGCGACCGCGCCGCGGGGCAGCGGTGGGATTTGACAGTGCTCGATGCCGGCGAATTTACCGATCCGCGCTATCGGGCCAACCCGGTAAACCGGTGCTTCTTCTGCAAGACGAATCTCTACGGGGCCATCCGTGGCCGGACGCCGCGGCAGATCGTGTCCGGCACCAATGTCGACGATCTCGGCGACTATCGCCCGGGCCTCGACGCGGCGCGAGACCATGGCGTGCGCCATCCGTATGTCGAGGCGAGTCTGACCAAATCGGACGTGCGCCGGCTCGCCGCGCATCTCGGCCTTGGCGACATCGCCGAACTGCCGGCGGCACCGTGCCTGTCCAGCCGCGTCGAGACCGGCCTGCCGATTCAGCCGGCGACCTTGGGCGTGATCCATGCCGCCGAAAGGCTGGTCGCGGCCGCGCTGTCGCCCCGCACCGTGCGCTGCCGGGTTCGCGCCGTCGGCATCGTCATCGAGCTCGACCCTGCGGCACTGTCCGGCTTGCGCCCTGAGATCGAGCGCGATCTGCGCCGGTCCCTCGATGGCCTGCTGGCCGAGGCCGGCGTCTCTGCGCCGGTTGCATTTGCGCTCTACCGCACCGGGAGTGCCTTCCTCCACGCCGCTCCGCGCGGCCGAAGCGACATCACCTCGACCGCTTGAGCAAAGCCGCCATGCACGACGTCGTCAACAACGCTCTGACCGGCGCCCCTCCCGAGCCAGAAGTGAGACTCGACTTCGCCCGACGACGCCGCATCGGCATGGACGAGGCGATCTATTGCGCATCGAAATCGCCGGCGCAGCTCGCCGCCATTCTCGACGCCGCCGAGGCGCGGGGTGTCGGTCTTCTGCTCACGCGGCTTGAGCCGTCGATGGTCGCCGGCCTGCCGGACGCTCGCCGGCAACGTCTCGATTACGACCCGGTCTCGCGCACCGGCGTCTTTGGTCCGGCTGGGGTTCCGCAGGGCGCGCCGCGGGTCGCGATTGTCACCGCCGGAAGCTCGGACGTACCGGTGGCACGCGAGGTGGCGCGCACGCTCCGCTATCATGGTCACGACAGCCGCTTGTTCGCGGATGTCGGCGTCGCCGGACTGTGGCGGCTGATGGCCTGCATCGAAGCGATCGCGGCGCACAAGGTGGTCATCGTTGCCGCCGGGCTCGACGGGGCTCTGCCGAGCGTCGTCGCCGGCCAGGTGCCCGGGGCAGTGATCGCCGTGCCGACCTCGGTTGGCTACGGCGTGGCCGCGGGCGGGCAGGCGGCGCTCAACGCCGTGCTCGCCAGCTGTGCGCCCGGCCTGACGGTCGTCAACATCGACAACGGCTACGGCGCCGCCTGCGCCGCGTTACGCGTGCTGCGGGCGCTGGACGCGGTGGCGAGCCCCGCATCCGCGCCGGCGCGATCCGGCCTTGCCGATCTGCCACCTCCGACTTCAGGAGACATCCCATGAAACGTCGCGACCTCATCATGGCTTCCGCCGCGACCGCAGCCGCCACCACGCTGGGGAACGCCGCTTCCGCGCAGCCGTCGGCGCCGGGCGCCCCGACCGGCGCGCCGGGAACCGGCGCCCAGGGCGGCATGCAATATCGCGCCCTCGGCCGCACCGGCGAGCGCGTCTCTATGGTCGGGGTCGGCGGGTTCCATCTTGGCGCGCCGAGCGAGGACGAGGCGATCCGGATCGTCCGCACCGCCCTCGACAATGGAATCAACTTTCTGGACAACTCGTGGGACTACAACAACGGCGTCAGCGAAGAGCGCATGGGGAAGGCGCTGGCCGACGGCTACCGGTCCAAGGCCTTCCTGATGACGAAGATCGACGGTCGGACCGCCCAATCCGCCACCCAGCAGCTCGATGAGTCGCTGCGGCGTCTGCGCACCGACCATCTCGACCTCCTGCAATTCCATGAGATCATCCGCATGGAGGACCCCGACCGCATCTTCGCCCAGGGCGGCGCGCTCGAGGCGGTCTTGCGGGCCAAGGAGGCCGGCAAGCTGCGATATATCGGCTTCACCGGTCATAAGAGCCCGGACATCCACAAGAAGATGCTAGACGTCGCCGCCCGGCACAAATTCCACTTCGACACGGTGCAGATGCCGCTCAACGTCATGGACGCGCATTTCCACAGCTTCGAGCGCGCGGTGCTGCCCATCCTGGTACGCGAGGAGATCGGCGTGCTGGGCATGAAGTCCATGGGCGACAAGACGATCCTGCGCAGCAACACGGTGACGCCGATTGAATGCCTGCGCTACACCATGAGCCTGCCGACCAGCGTCACCATTACCGGCATGGACAGCGTGGCCATCCTGCAGCAGGCGCTGACCGTCGCCCGCACGTTCAAGCCGCTCTCGGCACAGGAGCGTCAGGCGCTGCTCGCCAAGACGGTCACGGCCGCCAAGAACGGCCAGTTCGAGCTCTATAAGACGTCGCAAAACAACGACAGCACAACGACGCACCCGCAGTGGTTGGGTTAGATTGCTGCGGCCGAGCAGGGCAAGATCACCCCTGCGCATATCAAACCAAGGTTTGGTTTTATTGAACCCAAGTCATGGTCGAAAAGACTCGAGTTGGATGGATCGCGGCGGCGCGAACGCTTATCTCACGTTTGCAACGCGACGGACCGTTGGTCCGCGCCACACCCAAAACGTGAGGTTCTTACGATGACTGCTGTTGCTCGCATGCTTCGCTTCGCCGTGCCGGCGCTGGCTCTTTTGGGCGCGGCCGCCTGCAGCGATAATCACGCCGACCAGCCGACCCGGCTCACCTGGGACCCCGCCAGCACGACCTATGACGGGACGGGCACCAACGGCGAAACCGATGTCGATGGCGCCGGAGCCGGCGGCCCGCGCGATCCGAACCGGTTACTGCCGCCGCGGCCGTACACGCCACCGGCGCAGCGCTAGCACCGGACGCTGGAACCGCGGAACACCGTAGTCGTTCTGCTTTGCGGCTTGGTGGGTCGCCGCTTCGCTAATGTCCTAGGGAAAAGAATTGCAGTATTGCTTTGGCGAAATTGAGCCTCTGCAATTCTTTTCCGCAGCGGCGACAAGCAGTTAACCTCGGAATTGCAGAATTGCAGCGGTCTCAGGGGGGCGGGCGGGGGGCGCGATGGCGGAGCCGAGGTCAGCCCTGCATCTCGATGCCGGCGATCTTGACCAGGTCGCGCCACTGCTCGATCTCTTTCAGAAGATACGCCTGCGCGTCGTCGGGCGTGCTGATCCAGGGGTCGCTGCCGAAATTGTTGAAGAAGGTCTTCGCGTCTTCGGTCGCGACGATCTCGCTGAACCACCGGTTCAGCTGCAGGACGAGCGCGTGTGGCGCGCCGGCCGGCAGCATGGCACCCCACCACGACACCAGGTCCATCGGCACGCCCTGTTCGGTCATGGTCGGCAGGTCGGGCCGCGCCTGCAGGCGCTGGCCCGAGCTCACGGCCAGGATGCGCGCGCGGCCGGCGGCTTCCTCGCGCAAGGCAAACACCGGATCGACCGGCGCATAGTCGAGCGCGCCGCTGATCAGCTCGGTCAGCATCTCGTTGGCGGTCTTGTAGACCACCTCGACGGGCTGCAGCCCGGCCGCGTTCCGGTACAAGGCCCCCATCGCCTTCGCCGACGAGTTCGATGTGCCGTAGGTCGCCTTCTCCTTCTTCGCCGCCATCGCCGCCGTCAATTCGGCGAGCGTCGTCCATGGCCGGCCGCTGCCGACTGCGATCATGGTCGCTTGGCGGTTGAAGGTGGCGATCACCAGGAACGCCTGGCCGGCGTCCACCGAGTTGCGGAACAGATGCATGTTGGCGGCCAGCGCCGTGCCGCCGTTGATGTAGATGGTGCGGCCGTCGGGCTTGGCGCGGGCCACGTACTCGGTGGCGATATTGCTGTAAGCGCCGGGCTTGTTCTCGACGATGATCGGCTTGTCGAAATGGCGCTTCATGCGGTCGGCGAAGAACCGCACGATGGAATCGGCGCCACTCCCGGCGGGATAGCCGCAGATGAAGCGGACCTCCTGTCCGAACGTGCTCTGCGCCCGCGCGGGGACGGCCCCTAGGGCGGCGCCGGTGACAGCGAGGAGAGCGGCCGCGACCCGAACAAGCGTCGCCCCGGTCCTGATCGGAGATGCGATCAGGACCGGGAGCGGCACGGCGTCGTGCGCGTCAGTTGGCGAGCGGATCCGGGCGGACCTGCACCTTGTAAATGCGCGGCGATTCTTTCGTGCCATTCTCGTTGTGGAACATCGTGCGGGTCCCCGACGTCGTCCACAGGCCCTTGCCCTTCCAGCCGGCGTTGGGATCGTCGATGCGGCCATCCACGTTCTTGGTGAAGAAGCCGAGCGGGTAGGGCACCCGCAGGTCGACGAGCTTGCCGTCGACGACCGCCAGCAGCGATTCGCTGCCGTTCGCCTGGGCGACCGGCACGTCGTTGCCAAGCCCGAGCGTATTGAAGCGGTCGACCCAGATGTAATAGGCGTGGTTGGCGCTGCCCGGATCGCTGACGCCGTTCATCTTAGGTCCGGGCATCTCGTACAGGGTCCAGCCCTCGGGGCAATGCTTGCCGGTGGCCGCGGCCGGGCCGTTCAGCGGGCCCTTGCACTTGCTGCGGTCGAAGCTGCCGATATGGCCGCTCGAGAAGACCGTCCACACCACGCCCTTGGTGTCGAGGTCGATCCCGCGCGACCCGTACGCGATCTCCGGCGGCAGATAGACTTCGGTCAGGGCGGTCTCGGACGGGTTCGAGCCGGGAACCAGCCGCATGATGTAGCCGGGCTGGTCGACGCGAGAGAACCCGACATCCATCGCCTGACCCCAGATCGAATCGTCCACTGGGCTCGGCTGAATGCCGTAGAACGCGGCCATGATCCGCTTGTCCTTGTTCGGATCGAGCGGGTCGTTCGGACCGACCCAGGCGTCGCGCTTGCCGTTGCCGTTGCTGTCGATGATGACCGGCGTCCAGCCTTGCGAGGCCTTCTCGTCGCCGGTCGCCTCGAACTTCTTCACGTCCAGCCAGCCGACCACGCCGCTTTGCGGGCCGCCGGCGCTGGTCCACAGGGTGCCCTTCTTGTCGAAGTAGAGGTGATGCGTGCTGAAGCAAGTGTCGATCAGAGTCCATTTCTGCGTCTTCGGATCGTACATCGACAGCTGCCGCGGCGATTCGTTGAGCGGCGCCACCTTTGCCGACGGATGGTCGGAGCCCGCCTTGCAGAAATCGGGGTTCGCGGGCTGACGGATGCGCGCGGTGAACCACACGCGGCCCTTCTCGTCCATCATCGGGTTGTGGATGCTGGTGTGGCCGTCCCAGATCGGGTCGTCGCCCCAGTACACCGACGGCCCGTGCGGCAGGTCGAGCGAGGACGGCGTCTTCGGATCTCTGAACGGATGCTTGATCTGGGTGGCCTTATTGCTCACCGGGTCGAACACCGGCACCAGATCCGTGCTCTCCTCGGGCGAGCCGTAGATGGCGCCGTTGGCGTTGACGCGCGGGTTGCGCTTGTCGCTCGAGACCGCGTCGTGCAGGTAGAATTTCGGCGTCGACCAGTCCCAGATGCTGACCACCATGTTGCGCTCGACGCCTTCCGGCCGCCGCGGCTTGGCCTTCGGCAGCTCGCCCTTTTGAATGCGGGCGGTCCAGTCGGCGTAGAGCTCGACGCCTTTGTCGCCGAGCCGGCCCATGGTCAAGGCCATGTTGGACATCGCCTGGCCGGATTGCAGGCGGCGCGTCCACTGGTCGATCGGGTCTTTGAACTCGGAGATGAGTTCCTTCGGCATCTGGCGGACACCGCGGGTGCCGAGCGCGTGGCAGGACTGGCAGGAGTTCTTCACCGTGTCGATCCAGTAGGCCTGGGTCTTCATCACGTCGGGGATGTGATTGCCCTTGTCGCCGGTACCGGGGAACTCGGACTTGGCCGGGATCTGGATCATCGAATACCAGTACATGCCCGGATAATATTCGGCGGCGGCGGCCTCGCTGGGGGCGGGCACGGCGCGCAGGTTCATCAGCTTGCCGGGCTCGGTGTGCAGCTTCGGGGAATCGATGAGGCCGTAGCCCCGGACCCAGATGTCGTATGCGCCCTTCGGCAGGTCGGGAATGACGTAACGGCCCTGGTCATCGGTGACCACGACCTTGGCGAATTTCGTCGGCAGGTCGCGGGTCTCGGCGATCACCCACACGCCGGCTTCCGGCCCGTTCGGCCCGCTGACCACGCCGCCGATGTCGTCGGCGTCGATCTTGACCGCCGGGGCGGCTTGTTGCGCGTGTGCCGGGATCGCCGTCGTGCCGAGCAGGCCCGCCAGCATCGCCGCGAAATAGACATACGCCCGTGTCGTGGTCTTCATGGCCGATCTCCTCCCCAACCGCAAATGTCGCCGAACCGACTTCGCCCCCCGGTCTTTAGACCGAGCCTTGACAACAGAGTGCATCTTCCGGGGCTTAGCCGCAAGACCCCCGCAACCCGGACGTGTCCGGTTCGACGCCGCGCGCGGCTTTTTACTCGGCGAGGGGCGGAAGGTTCAGCGCGCGGTCGACCATGGCGGTCGCGCGCTTGAAGTCGTAATTGCGGAAGACGTTGGACTTCACGATGAACGACGCGCCGCCGTAGAACTTCTCGTATTGCTGGTGCCGGCTGCCGAATTCGGTGCCGACGAAGTCCCACGCGAGGCGCATCAGCGCGATGCGGTCCCTGGCGCCGGTCGACGCCGATTGGAAGTAGCGCTCGATGTCCTTGGCCGCCTGCGGATTGGCGAAGTCCTTGGCCGAGGAGGGGAGGGTGATCAGGCCGGCGCCGGAGAGCTCGCGCACGATGTCGATGACGTGCGGGTTGATCTTCGACTGCAGCGCCATGACCGAGTAGAGCGACGCCTGGCTCGGCCACAACACGCCGTCGTCGTCGATGGTCGCGGTCGCCTCGTGCGAATAGAGCATGTTCTCGACGATGGAGGCGTAGGCGCACAGCTCGCCCATCTCGACCATCACCTGGGGCACGGCGTCGTTGCCGGTCGCTTCGTTGAGGCGCTTGGCGATGCCGGCGAGGAAGCGCAGCTTGGTCGCATAGCGCGCCTGCGCCTGATGGTTGCCGTAGAGATGCGCCGGCGTCTTGCGCCATTGGTCGCGCGTCAGCTCCACGTTGCGGTAGATGAACACGCGCTCCCACGGCACGAAGCAGTTGTCGAGGACGACGAAGCAGTCGGTCTCGTCGAAGCGGCTCGACAGCGGATAGTCGTAGGCGTTCGTGGCACCGAGCGCGAAGGGGCGCCGCGCATAAAGCCTGAGGCCCGGATCGTCGTTCGGAATCGCGACGTTGAATGCATACGCCTCGTCGCCGGGCTGAAGCGGATGGATGCAGGTCACTTGCACGTAGTCGGAATAGACGGCGCCGGTGGCCAGCTGCTGGCCGCCGGAGAGTGTGATGCCGGAATCGCTTTCCTTGACCACCCCGGCATAAAGCGTCGGATCCTTCTGCTTGTGCGCCGGCTTGCTGCGGTCGATCTGCGGCGGGACGATCGCATAGCTCACATAGGCGTGGGTGTCGCGGATGTGCCTGTAGAATTTCAGCAGGTTGTCCGCGAATTGCGGCCCGCCGGCGGCGAAGAACTGCGGCTTGGCGGCGTAGCCGGCGAAGAAATTCGAGACGTGATCGGGCGTTCGTCCCATCAGGCCGAAGCTCTGTTCGGCCCAGGCCTCGGCCGCGATCCGCTTGGCGCGCAGATCGGCGTGCGAGCGCGGGATCTGGTAGCAGCGCCACACCGGCCCGCCGGTGTCGGGCGAGGTGAAGGTCATCACCTCGCGATGCTCAGGCGACGCCGCATGATCGAAGAGGTGCGCCAGGGCGCGCGCGCCCTCGCGGAACGCCGGATGATCGACGGGGTTGGTGACCTTCTCGCCGTCTACATAGATGGCGCGCGGGGTGCATCGGAGATTGGAGAGGAAATCGTTACCGGTCCTAAGGCGTGTTGGTGCGGTCTTGGGCGTACCCGGGCTAGGCGGCGTCATGGGCGCTAAACTGCATCTTCTGCGCCGCACCTGCAAGCCGCGGCCGCGAGCCCGGGAGGGCGATTGGCTTGCATATTGCATTTCACCCGGTTTTGGGAGTTCCTGGGCGCTTGGCTGCCGTTGCGACCATGTTCACGGCTATGATTTTCCAAACCTTTCCCGCCGGACCGCCGGCATCGCGTCCTTTGGCCCACCCATGACCATCCACGTCGCCGTGCATCACCGCACAGTCTACCGGTACGACCGCCTGGTGGCACTCGGCCCGCAGGTCGTGCGTCTCCGTCCGGCGCCGCATAGCCGAACACCGATTCTCAGCTATGGGATGACGGTCCAGCCGAAGACTCACTTCATCAACTGGCAGCAGGACCCGCACGGCAATTTTCAGGCGCGCCTTGTGTTTCTGGAGAAGGCGCGCGAATTCTCCGTCGATATCGACCTGGTGGCCGATCTCGCCGTGGTGAACCCGTTCGACTTCTTCCTGGAGCCGAGTGCCGAGAAATTTCCCTTCGTCTACGGCAGCGACGTCGCCACCGACCTCATCCCTTACCGCGAGACCGAGCCAGCGGGCTCGCTGCTCGCCAAATGGCTGAAGGAGGTGGACCGGACGCCGATGCGGACGACGGACTTCCTGGTGAACCTGAACCGCCGGCTGCAGAAGGACATCTCCTACGTCATCCGCCTGGAACCCGGCGTGCAGAGCTGCGAGGACACCTTGCACCTGCGCCGGGGCTCTTGCCGCGACAGCGCCTGGCTGCTGGTCCAGATCCTGCGCCATCTCGGCTTTGCAGCGCGCTTTGTGTCGGGCTACCTCATCCAGCTGACACCCGACGTGAAGCCTCTCGACGGGCCGCCCGGGCCGGAGCAGGACTTCACCGACCTTCACGCCTGGGCGGAGGCGTTCCTCCCTGGCGCCGGCTGGATCGGGCTCGATCCGACCTCCGGGCTGTTCGCGGGCGAAGGGCACATTCCGCTGGCCGCGGCCCCTGCGCCGACCAGTGCCGCACCAATCACCGGCGCCGTGGACGAGTGCGAAGTCGACTTCAAGCACGAGATGACGGTCACGCGGGTTCGCGAAAGTGCGCGGGTGACCAAGCCCTACACCGACGAGCAGTGGCAGCGCATCGACCGGCTCGGCCGGGCCATCGACCGCGACATCGCGAGGACGGACCTGCGCCTCACCATGGGCGGCGAGCCGACCTTCGTCTCGATCGACGACATGGATGGCGCCGAGTGGAACACCGCCGCTGTCGGGCCGACCAAGCGCAAGCTGGCCGGCCGGTTGCTGCGGCGGTTGCAGAAGCGCTGGGCGCCGGGCGCGCTCCTGCATTACGGCCAGGGCAAGTGGTATCCGGGAGAATCGCTGCCGCGCTGGGCGCTCGGCTGTTTCTGGCGGCGCGACGGCGAGCCGGTGTGGCGCGATCCGACGCTCTTCGCCGATGACGAGACCAAGGGAAATGCCGGTTTCGCCGACGCCGAGCGCTTCGGCGAGATGCTGACCCGGCGTCTGCAGATCGACACGTCGTTCCTGGTCACCGGCTACGAGGATGTCTGGCACTATCTGGCGCGCGAGCACCGCTTGCCGGTGAATGTCGACCCCTTCGAGTCCAATCTGCGCGAGCCCGAAGAGCGGGCGCGGCTGGCGCGGATCTTCACCCAGGGGCTGGATCACCCGATCGGCCTGGCGCTGCCGCTGCAGCGCGTGCGTGGCTCCGGCGGCGACTATTGGGCGAGCGGGCGCTGGTTCTTCCGGCCCGAGCGCATGTATCTGCTGCCGGGCGATTCGCCGATGGGGTTGCGCCTGCCCCTTGATTCGCTCCCGTGGGCGAAGGAGGGCGACCAGTCGCAGCACTACGAGCCCGACCCATTCGAGCCGCGCCAGAAGCTGCCGCCGCGCGCGGCCCTGGCGCAGCCCCATCAGCGCCGCGGCAACGGCCACGGCCGTGACGAGGCGCGTGCCCGGGCTCACATCGCGGGGCAGGGGCCGCCGGCGGACCGCCGCGCCAACGGCGAAGCCCCGCCAGGCCTCGGCCAGTCCGCATCCTCATTGGTGCGCACCGCCCTTTGCCTCGAGCCGCGCGACGGCAAGCTTCACGCGTTCCTGCCGCCGGTGACCATGCTCGAGGACTATCTCGACCTGGTTGCGGCGATCGAAGACACCGCGGCCGACATCGGCACCCGGATCATCGTCGAGGGCTACACGCCGCCGCGCGATCCGCGCCTCAAGCAGTTCAGCGTGACACCCGATCCGGGCGTGATCGAGGTCAACATTCAGCCGGCGTCGGACTGGCCGGAGCTCGTCGACAACACGTCCGTTCTATACGAAGAGGCGCGGGCGACGCGGCTCGGCACCGAGAAGTTCATGCTCGACGGCCGGCATACCGGGACCGGCGGCGGAAATCATTTCACCCTTGGCGGTTCGACGGCGGCCGATTCACCCTTCCTGCGCCGCCCCGACCTGCTGCGCAGCCTGATCGGCTACTGGCTCAATCACCCGTCGCTGTCCTACCTGTTTTCAGGCCTCTATATCGGCCCGACCAGCCAGGCGCCGCGCGTCGACGATGCGCGCAACGATGCCGTCGCCGAGCTGGAGCTGGCGTTTGCGCAGGTGCCGGAGAACGGCGAGGTGCCGCCGTGGCTCGTCGACCGCATCTTCCGCAATCTCCTGGTCGACGTGACCGGCAACACCCATCGCACCGAGTTCTGCATAGACAAGCTCTACTCGCCCGACAGCGCCACCGGCCGCCTCGGTCTCGTCGAGATGCGCGCCTTCGAGATGCCGCCGCATGCGCGGATGAGCCTCGCCCAGCAGCTGCTTATCCGCGCGCTTCTGGCCGAGTTCGCGCAGCGCCCGTATCGGAAGAAGCTCGTCCGCTGGAATACGCAGCTTCATGACCGGTTCCTGCTGCCGCATTTCGTGCGCGACGATTTCAACGACGTGATCGACGAGCTCCGCGTGGCCAGCTACCCGTTCGAGGCGGACTGGTTCGCGCCGCACTACGAATTACGTTTTCCGGAGATCGGCGCTGTCGCGTATCGCAACATCCATCTCGAGCTTCGCCAGGCGATCGAGCCGTGGCCGGTGCTGGGCGAAGAGCCGGCCGGCGGCAGCACGGTGCGTTATGTCGATTCGTCGCTCGAGCGCGTGCAGGTGAAACTCCGGAACCTAACCGACGGACGCTACGTTGTGACCTGCAACGGCGTCCGCGTGCCGCTGCATCCCACTGGAGCCGAAGGTGAGTACGTGGCCGGCATCCGCTATCGGGCCTGGGCGCCTGCCGCCAGTCTCCATCCAACCATCGGCGTGCATGCACCACTGGTGTTCGACATCGTGGACACGTGGTCCGAGCGCTCACTGGGCGGCTGCACCTATCACGTGGCGCATCCCGGCGGGCGCAACTACACGACCTACCCGGTCAACAGCAACGAGGCCGAAGCGCGCCGCCGCGCGCGCTTCTTCCCCACCGGCACCACGCCGGGCCGGGTCGTCGCCCCGGCGCTGCCGCAAGTCGGCGAGTTCCCGCTCACGCTCGATCTGCGATATGCAGGCGCACAGCTTGCAAAAAACCGCTAGATTTCTAGGTTAGTTGTCGAATCGGAGCGGGCACGCGAACGTGAGACAAGGCCGACCGTCACCGGCTGCCGATCCGGCTGTGCCCAATCCTGGCGCAGCGGCGAGCGACGTGACCGCGGATCGGATGGGCTTGGACTACGCGTACAATTACGACGAGATGGTCGACGGCCGCCGGGCGATCCGCGCGGCCTGGCAGCCCTTGATCGGCGTGCTGCAGGCGATGCCGAAAGGCGCGTTTGCCGAACGCGTCGAGCGCGTCCATCGCCAGCACGAGGACATATCGGTCGCCTATCGCATCGAGGCGGACACCGCCGCGAACGGCAATCGCCGGCCGTTCGACCTCCTGCCGATGGTGATCACCGCCGAGGAATGGAGCGACATCGAGATCGCGCTGGCGCAACGCGCGCGCCTGATGGACGCGGTCGTCACCGACATTTATGGCTCGCGCAAGCTCGTCGCCGACGGTCTCCTGCCGCCGGCGTTGATCTTCGGCAATCCGCGGTTCCTGCGCCCCTGCGCCGGGATGATGTCCGGCGGCGTGCCGCATGTTCACGCCTATGCGGCCGATCTCGTCCGCGCGCCGGACGGGTCGTGGAAGGTGCTCGCCGACCGGCTGCAGGCCCCGGCGGGCATCGGCTTTGCACTGCAGAACCGCAGCCTGCTGGCGCGCACCGTCCCGGAGCTGTTCCGCGCGCACATGGTGGAGCGGATCGAGCCGTTCTTCGACCGTTGGCGCGAGGCGTTGATGGACCTGTCGCCGCGCCGCGACGGGGCGCGCATCGCGGTCATGACGCCGGGCCCGTTCAATCCGGCGTTCTTCGAGCACGTCTATCTGGCACGCCAGCTCGGCGCGACGCTCGTGGAAGGCGCCGATCTCACGATGCGCTACGACCGCATTTTCGTGAAGACGCTCGGCGTGCTGCAGCAGGTCGACGTCGTCCTGCGGTTCATGGAGGACGATTACTGCGATCCGCTTGAGCTGCGCAGCACCTCGGTGCTCGGCGTCGCCGGCCTGCTTCAGGCGGTGCGTGCGGGAACTGTCGTCGTCGCCAACGCGCTCGGTGCCAGCGTCGCCGAGACGCCGGCGTTCAGGCCGTTTCTGCCCGCCATCGCCAGAGCGGTGCTTGGCGAAGAGCTGCTTATGGCCTCGGTCGACACCGAATGGCTGGGCGGCGGCTCGACCGCCGAGCGGACGGGTGAGTTGCCGCCGGATGTTTCGATCCGCCCGGCCTTCCCGACACGGCGCGACGATCCGGCGGCGGGGGACGAGGCCGAGGGTGCTGCGCGCGAGGCTCTGCTCGACGATCTGAGGCGGCGGCCGTACATGTACGTCACCGAAAAGGCGGTCGCCCCATCGGTCATTCCGGTCTGGACGCCGGAGGCGCTGGTGCCGCGACCGTTGACGCTGCGCGTCTTCTGCATCCGAGACGGCGACGCCTATCGCACCATGCCCGGCGGCTTCGCCCAGGTGCCCAATCGGGTGACCGGTGCGGTGGCCCCTCTGCGTCAGGTCGCGATGAGCAAGGACACGTGGGTGCTGCTCGGCGAAGATCGCGCGGTGGCCCCGGCGCATCGCGCCCCGCCCGCGGTCCAGGCGATCCGCCGCCCGACCGATGAGCTGCGCAGCCGCACCGCCGATGACGTGTTCTGGCTCGGCCGCTACATGGAGCGGCTCGACAATGCGGCGCGCATGATGCGCAGTGCCGCAATGCGGCTGACCGTCGAGCGGTTCGGGCCCGGCCAGCGCCAGGAGCTGCATTATCTGGCCGGTCTCCTCGTCGAAGCGGGCTTCATCGAGGCAGGGGCGGGTGAGATGATGTCCGACAGCGGCGGTCTGATGCTGGCGCTTTCGGCCGGGGCGGCGCGGGGGCCGGGCCTGGATGAGGCCTTCCGGGCGGTGCGGCGCATCGCGCAGGCGCTGCGCGACCGTCTGTCGAACGACATGTGGAATGTCGTGATCGGCAATCTCCGCGACGCTCGCGAGCGGATCCAATCACAGTCCGCCGAGGTCGACAGCTTCATCGGCGCCCTCGACAACCTGATCGGCGTCATCGCCGCGTTCGGCGGCATGGTCGCGGAGAACATGACCCGCGGGGCGGGATGGCGTTTCCTCGATATCGGCCGGCGGTTGGAACGCGGCACCTACGAGAGCGCTATCGTCCGCGGCATCCTGGCGAGCCGGCGCGAAGATGCCGAAACCGCCCTCCATCTGGCTCTCGAGCTCAGCGACAGCACGATCACCTATCGCTCGCGCTATTTCACCGCCATCCAGACCGGACCGGTGGTCGATCTGATCCTCGCCGATGAGGCCAATCCGCGCGGCATCGCGTTTCAGATCCAGACCATCATCACGCATCTCAACGAGCTGGCACGCTCGTTCGAGCGCGTCAGCGACCGGCCGGAGCAGGCGCTCGCCGAAATGGTCCTCGCCGCGATCCGCGGCGCCAAGATCGACCGGCTGGACGGGGCGGAGGATCAAGCAGCCCGGCGCGAGCTCTCCGAGCTCCTCGGTCATCTGTGCCACCAGTTTCTCGCCTTGTCCGAAGCGATCACGCGGGCCTATTTCTCCCATGTGCGCGCTCCCTACACGGTCGGCTACGGGTCCGCGCGGCTATGATGTATCGCATCAATCACCGCTCGACTTACACCTACTCGGGGCCGGTTGATCTATCCTATCACCTGCTGCATCTGACGCCGCGGGTGTTGCAGCACCAGCGCGTGTGGGATTTGCAGATCACCACCCAGCCATCGCCGACGGCGAAGACCGAGCGCAGCGACTATTTCGGCAATCGCCTCACCTATCTCACGGTGGCGCAGCCGCACGCGAAGTTCACCGTGGAAATGGACGCCGCCGTCGATGTGCGCTTTCCCGCCCCGCCGCACGAGACGGCGACGCCGCCCTGGGAGCGGGTCCGCCATGCGCTGCGGAGTGCGCGCGAGCCCGACCTGATCGCGGCGGCTGAGTTCTCGTTTGCCTCGCCGCAGACCCCGCCGTCGGCAGCCCTGCTCGCCTATGCCGAGCCGTCGTTCACGCCCGGGCGGCCGATCTTCGCCGCGGTCAAGGAGCTGACCTCGCGCATCCATCGCGACTTCGTCTTCGAGCCGGGAGCGACCAGCGTCAGCACGCCGGTCGCCCAGGTGCTGCAGCAGCGCCGCGGCGTGTGCCAGGACTTCGCCCATCTCGAACTGGCGGCGTTGCGCGCCATGGGCGTCGCCGCGCGCTATGTCAGCGGCTACATCCGGACCTACCACAAGGACAAAGCCGGCCTGAAAGGCAGCGATGCGTCGCACGCCTGGGTGTCGTTCTTCTGTCCCGGCACAGGCTGGATCGACGTCGATCCCACCAACGACCTGGTGGTGAAGGAGGAGCATATCGTGCTGGGCTGGGGCCGCGACTACGACGACGTGAGCCCGATCCGCGGCGTGATGCTGGGCGGTGGCGATCACTTCCTGAACGTCGCCGTGACGGTGACCCCACAGGCCTGACGGAGGTTTTTGCTCGCCGCCGGATGCGACGCCGGCCGGGACATGGTACGGATATTGCTCCATCCACCATAGAGGCCGCCCCCCGGGGGCGGAAGGGAGAATGGTGGTATCGGCGTTCGATGAAATGGGCAGCGGTCCAGGGCTGCGCCCATCCTATGCGGCGGTCAACGACTGGATGGCCCAGACGCCGGCGGCGATCTTCGAGATCAAGCGCCGCGAGGCCGAATTCTTCTTCCGCAAGACCGGGATCACCTTCGCCGTCTACACCGAGGGCGGCGATCCGGAGCGGCTCATTCCCTTCGACATCATCCCGCGGGTGCTCGACGGCCAGGAGTGGGAGTTCCTCACCCGTGGGCTGAAGCAGCGGGCACATGCCCTGAACGCCTTCATCCGCGACGTCTACGGCCCGCAGGAGTTCATCCGCGCCGGCAAAATCCCCGCCGACCTGATCCTGAAAAATCCCAGCTTCGTGCAGGCGATGGTCGGCCTCGACGTCCCCGCCGGGATCTACACTCATGTCGCCGGCATCGACATCGTGCGCGTCAGCTCCACCGAGTTCTACGTCCTCGAGGACAACTGCCGCACGCCGTCCGGCGTCTCGTACATGATCGAGAACCGCGAGATCATGTCGCGGCTGTTCCCCGATCTCTTCGCCCGGTCCCGCGTCCGGCCGGTGTCGCACTATCCGCAGGAACTGCTCGACACGCTCCGCTCCGTCAGCCCGCGAAGCTGCGAAGCCGAGCCGACGGTCGTGCTGCTGAGCCCCGGCTCCTACAACAGCGCCTACTACGAGCACACGTTCCTCGCCGACGAGATGGGCATTGAGATCGTCGAGGGCGCCGATCTCGTCGTTGATCAGGACGTCGTGTACATGCGCACCACGCGCGGATTGGAGCGGGTCGATGTCATTTACCGGCGGATCGACGATGCGTTTGTCGATCCGCAGGTGTTCAACCCGGACTCGCTGCTGGGCGTGGCCGGATTGATGGCGGCGTACCGCGCCGGCAACGTGACCGTCGCCAACGCGGTCGGGGCGGGCATCGCCGACGACAAGGCGGTTTATACCTACGTGCCCGAAATGATCCGCTTCTTCCTCGGCGAGGAGCCGATCCTGCAGAACGTGCCGACCTGGAAATGCGGCGATGCCCAGGACTGCGCCTATGTGCTCGACCACTTGGCCGAGCTGGTGGTCAAGGACGTCCACGGATCGGGCGGCTACGGAATGCTCGTGGGCCCGCATGCCACCGCCGCGGAACGGGCCGCGTTCGCCGACACCATCCGCGCCCGTCCCGGCCGCTACATTGCGCAGCCGACCTTGAGCCTCTCGACCTGCCCGACCTTCGTCGACAAGGGGATCGCCCCCCGGCACGTCGACCTGCGGCCGTTCGTGCTGTGCGGCCGCGAGATCCACATCGTGCCCGGCGGCCTCACGCGCGTGGCGCTGCGCGAGGGCTCGCTGGTGGTGAATTCGAGCCAGGGTGGGGGTACGAAGGACACCTGGGTCGTGGATCTGGCGTGATGTAGCGAATCAATGCTGAGCCGCACCGCGGAAAATCTTTACTGGCTGGCCCGCTACGTGGAGCGCGCGGAGAACATCGCGCGCCTGCTCGACGTGGCGCTCAGGATGTCCGGCATGCCGTTTGACCCCGGGACCGGCCGCAGCGAATGGCGTTCCACCATCATCGCGTCGGGCTGCGAGAAAAGCTTCTTCGCGAAATACCAAACGCCGACCGCCGAGACGGTGATCCAGCACCTGGTGCGCGATCTCGACAATCCGTCGTCGATCCTCTCCTGCCTGGCGACCGCGCGGCGCAACTCGCGGGCGGTGCGCACGGCGCTGACCGTCGACATGTGGGAGGCGATCAACGGCACATGGCTCGCCGCGCGCGGCTTCGGCGACGACGCGTTCCGGGTCAGCGACATCGGACGGTTTCTCGACTGGGTGAAGGAGCGCTCGACCCTGTTCAGCGGGGCGGTGCTCGGCACCATGCTGCAGGCCGACGCGTTCTGGTTCACGCGCCTCGGCACCTATGTCGAGCGCGCCGACGCCACGGCGCGCATCCTCGACGTCAAATACAACGTGCTGCTGCCGGGGCACGAGCCCGTGGGCGGAACGCTCGACCATTATCAGTGGGCGGCCATCCTGACGTCGGTGTCGTCCCGCCGCGCCTATCAATGGCTCTATCACGACCGGATCAAGCCGTGGCTCGTCGCCGAGCTGCTGATCCTGCGACCGGAGATGCCGCGCTCGCTGATCACCTGCGCGCGCGAGATCAACTACTATCTCGACGTCATCGGCGGGACCTATGATTCCCGCCGCGAGTGTCACGAGCTCGCCGGCCAGATCCTCCGCCAGCTGAACCGCACCAAGGTGGAGCAGATCATGGGCGGGCTGCACGAGTTCCTGACCGAGTTCATCGATAGCAACGTCGAGCTCGGCCACAAGATCTCGCGGCAGTATTTCCAGCTCGCCCATCTGACGCGGGCCGCAGCACCGGCCGCGGGTCAAACCCAGACTCAAACCCAGAGCCAGGGCCACACGCAGACCCAGTCGCAACAGGCTTAGACGCTCAGAACTCTTCGAACAGCCGGCCGAATCCCTGGAGTTTGTCGTGAATGCCGTTGGCACGCAGCGCGTGCCAATAGGTGGCGGCGTTGATCGCGATCACTGGCTTTGCGAGCCACAGCTCGGCGGCCGCCGCCAGGCGGACCATGCTGAGATTGGTCCCCACTTGAATAAGGGCGTCCACGTCGGGGCCATCGAGCTCCATCAGCTTGGCCTGGCACATTGCGGGCGTCACCTCGGCAATCGAGGTCCAGCTCGGGCATTGCAGGCAGATGTCGCGAACGACGTCGAAGCCGCTTTCCGTGAAGTAGCGCTTCACCTCGGCGTTGGCGACCGGATAGTACGGCGTCAGCAGGGCAATCCGCTTGATGCCGCCATACGCCTTGAGCGCCGCCGAGCAGGCGTGGGAGCCGATGGTGGCGCCCCGTCCCGCCTCTTTCTCCACCTTGGCCTGGAACGCATCGGCACCGGCGACACCGTCATAGAACGTGATCGACGACATTCCCATGACCAGATAGTCCGGCGCGCAGGTCATGACGCTCCGCACCGCATCGAGAACGCCCTGGCCGATCTTCTCCGTCCCGGCCATGAAGGTTTCGTTGCTCACCGCCTGTGTGTTCGGCGTGTAGATGCGGCTGTAATGGTTCGTGACGCCGGCCGGGCGCAGCATGTCGAAATCGGGTTGTACGACGGTGTTCGTCGACGGCCCGATCACGCCGAATTTTCGCCGCCACCCTAGAACGTCAGGCATAAGCTGCGTCTTTCATACGCGTGAGGCAACGTGGCGCAAAGGGATTGCCGGCGCAAGCCGCGTATGCGGCGCGGCGCTTTGCCTGCGCTCGCCAGTTGCGGCATGATCTCTCCGGGAGGAGCTCTCATGGCGACAACGGCGGACAGCCCCGCGACCGGCCGCGCCTGGCACGAGATCGTGCGCGACACCTTGAAACAGAACGAGGTGCGGCTGGTGACCTACGTCCCGGACAACGTGCTGAAGCCTCTGATCAAGGGCGTGCACGACGACCCGTTCTTCACCGCCTTTTCCGCGACCCGTGAGGAGGAGGCTGTCGGCATCGTCGCCGGTGCCTGGATGGCCGGCCTGCGCGGCATCGTGCTGATGCAGACCAGCGGCTTCGGGACACTGCCCAACGTGCTTGCCTCGCTGGCGGTGCCGTTTCAAATCCCGGTGCTGATGATGGTCTCGGAGCGCGGCACGCTCGGCGAGTTTAACCTCGGCCAGGCCATGGTCTGCCGCACCATGCGGCCGGTGCTCGATGCGCTGGCGATCGAGACGCACACGATCACCCGGCTCGATGAGCTGGAGTTCATCGTCGACCGGTCGATCAAGCAGGCGGTCGCCACGCAGGCTCCGGCCGCGTTCATCCTCTCGCCGCTCCTGACCGGCGGCAAAGTCTTCAAGGCGTGAGGCGGCCATGATCGCGCAAGAGAAACCCGCCAACTGGCCCGCCAACGCCAAGGTGATGAACCGCTTCGAGCTGACCAAGCGGCTGGTCGGCAAGCTCACCCGCGACGAAGCGGTGATCGGCGGCATCGGCAACACCAATTTCGATCTGTGGGCGAGCGGCCGTCGGCCGCAGAACTTCTACATGCTGGGCAGCATGGGCTTGGCCTGCCCGATCGCGCTCGGCGTCGCCATCGCGCAGCCGAAGCGCCGCGCGATCGCGCTGGAAGGCGACGGGTCGCTGTTGATGCAGCTCGGCTGCCTCACCACGATTGCGATGCTCAAACCCAGGAACCTGGTGATCGTGGTCATGGACAACCGCATCTACCAGATCACCGGCGGGCAGAGCACCTCGACCGCGTTCGGCGCCGATTTCGTGGCGATGGCGCGCGGCGCGGGCATCGCGCAGAGCGCCTGGGCCGCCGACGAAAGCGATTTCGACCAGCTCGTCGAGCGGGCCCTCGCCCAGGACGGTCCGACGTTCATCGCCGCCCGCATCGACGACAAGCCGGCGGTGGCGACGACCGAGCGCGATCCGCCACAGATCCGCGACCGTTTCATGCGCGGGCTCGGCGTGAAGCAGTGACTGCCGCCGGCGGGGGAGAGCCATGCCGAACCGCGTGATGATCCTGAACGGTCCCAATCTCAATCTGCTCGGCGTGCGCGAGCCGAAGGTCTACGGCTCGACCACGCTGAAGGCGATCGAAGACAGCTGCCGTGCGTTCGCCAAGCTGGCCGGCCTGTCGCTGGCGTTCCATCAAACCAACCACGAAGGCCAGCTCATCGATTGGGTGCAGTCGGCGCGGCAGACCGCCGATGCGATCATCATCAACCCCGCCGGCCTGACCTTCACCTCGGTCAGCCTGATGGATGCGTTGAAGATGTTCGAGGGCCCGATCATCGAGCTGCATATCTCGAACATCCATGCGCGCGAAGCGACGTACCACAACTCGAAGATCTCGCCGGTGGCGAAGGCGGTGATCTGCGGTCTCGGCGCCTACGGCTATGTCGTGGCGCTGCAATGTGTGGCCCGCCTGTTCGACGCCTTGCCCGCGAGCCTGGCCGAGCCGCTTCGCGTCGGCCCGGTGTAAGAGGACCAGCGAGCGGGGGCCGGTACCCCCGAAACGGGTGCAATACTGCAATTCTTTTTCTAAGCCGCTGAAATGACGCGCGAATAACGCCAAAAAAGAATTGCAGCGGTTCGATTTCGCGAAAACGGCTGCAATTCTTTTCGAGCGCATCGCGCTGGTCTCCGGACTGTTTCGTGATTTGCACGCCCAAAACGACCCAAGGGCGCAACGGTTCCGGGAAGCGAACTTATCCAGATTTCTGGCGGCGCGCGGTCGGGCCGATGGTCAGGGCGGCGCAGACGGCGCTGAGCAGCGCCAGGCCGGCCGCGATCAGCATCACGACCCGGAAGCTCGCGACGAAGGCTTCGCTCAGCGTTCGCTCCAGAAGCTGCCGCTGCGCGCCGCCGATGCCGGGCGGGACAGCCGCCTCGGCGAGCTTGGGCACTTCGGCCAATAGCGCGCGCCGCAGCTCGGGGTCGACCTGCAGGTCCGCAAGGCGCTGCTCGAGGGCCGAACCGAACACGCTCACCGCGACGGCGCCCAGCAGCGCCACCGCCAGCAGGGCCGCGACCCGCGCGGTCGCATTGTTGATCCCGGATGCCACTCCGGCGTGGCGGCTGTCGACCGCGGCCATGACGGTCGTGGTGAGCGGTGCCACGCTGACCGCCATGCCGAAGCCGAGCACCGCCATGGGTGGGAAGACCGTCACCCAATAGGAGCCCCCGATCCCGGCCAGCGCGAACAGCGCAAATCCGAGCGCCGCGATGACCGGGCCGACGATCAGCGGCGGCCGCGCGCCATAGCGGGCGATGAGGCCGCCCGACCAGCGCGACAGCCCGCCCATGATCAGCGTGAACGGAAGGAACGCGGCACCCGCGAGGGCGGCCGAATAACCCTGGATCTTGATCAGGTTGAAGGGCACGAAAAACATGGCGCCGCTCAGCGCGAAGTAGAGGGGCAGGGTGATCGCGTTGGCGCCGCTGAACGCCGGCGAGCGGAACAGGCGAAGCTGCATCATCGGCGATCGGGTGTGCGCTTCCCACGACACAAACAGGCCGAGGATCGCGACCCCGGCGAAGAGAGCGAGCAGCACCATGGTGTCGCGCCAGCCGACGTCGGACGCCTCGGTCAGGCCGTAAGCGAGGGCGCCGAGCCCGGCCGTGGCCAAGGCGCCGCCGGGCCAATCGATCGCTCCGTCTTCCTCGTCGCGGCTCTCCGGCACCCGCCAATAGGCCAGCGCCAGCGTCACTGCGGCGATCGGCAGATTGAGGAAGAAGATCGCCCGCCACGACCAGGCATCGACCAGCCAGCCGCCGACCACCGGTCCCAGCGCCGTCGTGAGTGCCGAAAATCCCGCCCACGTTCCGATCGCACGGCCGCGCTCGGCCTCCGGGAAGGCGGCGCTGATGATCGCAAGGCTGCAGGGCACCATGAGCGCACCACCGATGCCCTGGGCAGCGCGCGCCGCGATCAGCGCGGCGGAGCTCGGTGCGAGCCCGCACGCCGCGGACGCGGCGGCGAACAGCATCACGCCCAGCCCGAAGACGCGCCTCCGGCCGAACCGGTCGCCCGCGGCACCGCCGATCAGGATCAAGGCGCTCAGCATCAGCATGTAGCCGTTGGCGATCCATTGCACCCCGCGAAGCGAGACAGCGAGATCGGTCTGGATCGCGGGCAAGGCCACGTTGACCACCGAGCCGTCGATGAAGGCGAGGCTGGAGCCGAGGATCGTTGCCGCCAGCACCCACGGCTTGGCGCGCTCGGCGCACCCGGCCGCCGCCGGTGCGGAGCGGATCACACCGGCGTCGCACGGCGTCTGCGTGAGGCCGACCATGGGCGACCTTACCGCTGCGCGAGGAGCATGGACAGCAAGCGCGGATATCGACAGGGCGGGGCGGCGGTGCTACGCAGGCTGCACCCAATCCCATCCGAGGCTGCTCCGATGAACGATGCTCCGTCTCCCGCCGTGCTCGACGCGCGCAACCGCATTGCCGCCTTGCGGACGAAGGTCGCGCGGCTCGGCGACAGCGGGTTCGATCTGCTGTTCCGCGTCGCGCGGACCCACAACGCCTGGCAGAACAAGCCGGTGCCGGACGCGTTGTTGCGCGAGATCGTCGACATCATGCAGCTTGGGCCGACCAGCCAGAACTGCCAGCCGGTGCGGATCCTGTTTGTGCGCTCGCCGGAGCAGAGGGCGAAGCTCGCCGAGGCGGCGAGCCCGGCCAACGCAGCCAAGATCAAGGTCGCGCCGGTGGCCGCGATCGTCGGCTACGACACCAAATTCTACGAGCACCTGAAGCGCACATTCCCGCACCGGCCGGAGGCCGCGGACAACTACCGCAACAACGCGGCGCTTGCCGAAGCGACGGCGTTCCGCAACGGCTCGCTGCAGGGCGCGTACTTCATCATCGCCGCGCGCGCGATCGGCCTCGACACCGGGCCGATGTCGGGCTTCAACAACGCCAAGGTGGACGAGCAGTTCTTCGCCGGCACGTCGGTGAAGTCGAACTTCCTGTGCAACCTCGGCTATGGCGACGAGACCGGCGTCATGCAGAAGCTGCCGCGCCTCGGCTTCGAGGAGATCGTCAAGTTCATCTAGGCCTGGCTACGGTCTCGCGATCCGCGCGAGATAGCTTGCCGATGTGAGAAATTGGAATGCCCTGAAATGGATCGAGGGCCAGCAGATCGCGGTCACCCGTGACGATGGCCTAGCCTTCATCGGCCAGGATCGCCGTCAACTTCTCTTCGGTAAGGCCGCGCCGCGCCGCCTGTTCGGCAATCCGGTCGCAGAACCGTTGGAAGTCTTCGACATTGGCGGCGCGCAGGCGTTCGTAGTCGTGCGTCGAGAGCAGCACGGCAACGTCGCGCTTTTGTCGGCGGATGACGACCGGCTCGCGTTGGGCCGCGTCGAGAAGCGCCGCCAGCCGTTGCTTGGCATCGGTGGCTGAGACGTAACGCATGGAACCCCTCGTTTTGTCCATTTTAGATAAAAAAGACATAGCGGAGCAAACCCAAGGCACACTTAACAAAGAGTACCGCCCGCTACGACGGGTCGCGACGAGGCCGCTTGGCGAAGGGATCAAGTAATTCGACGCCGGTGGGCGCGAAGTCGGACAGATTACGGGTCACCACCGTAAAACCGTGCTCGAGCGCGGTGGCGGCAATGGCGATATCGAGCCCCTTGTTGCCGATCCGCGCCGCAAGTCGTCCCCATCGGCGGACAATGGGCACGTCGATCGGGAGGATGCGCTCGCCATAGACCCGCAACGTCATGTCGAGCCAAGCGGCGAGCTGATCTGCGAATGATGGATCAATCGTTCGCTGACGTTCAATTCCCAATTCGATCTCGCCGATCGTCACCACGCTGAGAAACAAGTCGGCCGGGTTCGCGGCGCCGATCCAGGACACGACATGAGGGTCGCGGTGCTTTTTCCGCAATTCGGAAAGGACGACGGTGTCGAGGAGATACATCAGTCGTCTGTGTCGCGATCGCGGAGATCTCCCTTCAAGCGCTCGAAGGAGCCATCATCGGCGGGCATCGCGAGCAGATGATCCGAGAACCGCGGGGCCTTTAGGCGCTCGAGGCGCTGGAGGCGCGCGTATTCATCCGCCGCCACGACCACCACGGCTGGCTTGCCATGCTTGGTGACGGTCTGGGGCGTATGGCGCGCCGCCTCGACCACGGCGCTGAAGCGGTTCTTTGCGTCTTGAAGGGACCAACGCGAGGGAGGCATGGGAGCCTATTCTAGCTAGAACTTCTGTCCAGAATATGAGGCGGTTGGCCGATGGGTCAAGAGAGGACGGTTTTCATCGCTTTTTCGGACGGTATTTTGACCTTGCCAAGTGAGAACAAAACAGGTACTGTCATTTTCAACAGCTCCGGCCGGATTTGGCGAGCAGCTGAGGATGGCCGGAGCGGAAATATATAACGGAACAAAACGGGCACGGAACTAACGCCGTGGCCCGTGAGCCGAGACCGAACCGGGGCGGTCTTGGCGTTCCAGGATGCGGCCCGGCGGATCGGCCCAGCTTCTTTGCGACTGTCGGCTTTGCGACTCGCGGGGGGCTATGAAATAAGGAAGGGAGTATCGAACATGTCGGTTACCGCGTTGCGTCCCGCTCTCAAGGACGTCGGCGAAAAGGACTCCATGGACAAGAACAAGGCTCTCGAGGCGGCGCTCGGCCAGATCGAGCGCGCGTTCGGCAAGGGCTCGATCATGAAGCTCGGCCAGCGCGAGGCGGCGACCACGGCGGACGTGGTGTCGACCGGCTCGCTGTCGCTGGACATAGCGCTTGGCATCGGTGGCCTGCCGCGCGGCCGCGTCATCGAGATCTACGGTCCGGAAAGCTCCGGCAAGACCACCTTGGCACTGCACGTCATCGCCGAAGCCCAGAAGGGCGGCGGCGCCTGCGCGTTCATCGACGCCGAGCACGCCCTTGATCCGGCCTATGCCCGCAAGCTCGGCGTCAATATCGACGAGCTCCTGATCTCTCAGCCCGACGCCGGCGAGCAGGCGCTCGAGATCGCCGACACGCTTGTCCGCTCGGGCGCCATCGAGGTCCTGGTGGTCGACAGCGTCGCCGCCCTGGTGCCGCGCGCCGAGCTCGAGGGCGAGATGGGCGATCCGCAGATGGGGCTGCATGCGCGACTGATGAGCCAGGCGCTGCGCAAGCTCACCGGTTCGATCTCGAAGTCGAACTGCATGGTCATCTTCATCAACCAGATCCGGATGAAGATCGGCGTCATGTTCGGCAATCCGGAGACGACCACCGGCGGCAACGCGCTCAAGTTCTACGCCTCCGTCCGCCTCGACATCCGCCGCATCGGCGCGATCAAGGAGAAGGAAGAGGTCGTCGGCAATCAGACCCGGGTCAAGGTGGTGAAGAACAAGATGGCGCCCCCGTTCAAGGTGGTCGAGTTCGACATCATGTACGGCGAAGGCGTGTCGAAGACTGGCGAACTCATCGACCTCGGCGTCAAGGCCGGCGTGGTCGACAAGTCCGGCGCCTGGTTCTCCTATGACGGGCAGCGCATTGGCCAGGGCAAGGAGAACGCGCGCGCCTTCCTCAAGGAGCACCCCGAGACCGCCGCGGCGATCGAAGCGGCGATCCGCCAGAACGCCGGCCTGGTCGCCACCGCCATGATGGTGTCCGCCGAGACGGCCACCGACGAGTAACCAGCTCCCAACCCTGTCGCCGCGTTTCTTGGTTTCGGCGGCAACGGGGCAGGGAAACAGACGGGCGGCTCGCTGTCGCGCTCAGGCGACGGAGAGCCGCCCGCTCTGTTTTTAGTTTCAAGCTGTGGTGACGCTGAACGGCTGCGGCGGGCGGTCGGCGACGTAGGCCTCCCACATGGTGCGGTAGGCGGCTTCCAGATGGCGCACGAAGCGGGCCGTGTCGAACAACGGTGATGTGGCCTTCGCCTTGGCCAGCCGGTTGCGGACCGCCGCAAGCGCGGCCGGATCGCTGGCCAGGCGCAGCGCGATCGCTTCGTACTCTTCCGGCGTGCGGGCGATCAGGTCATTCAAGCCCACTGACCGCACAAGGCTGGCGCCGACGCGCGCGGCAAAGCGGTCGCCGTGCAGGGTCACCGCCGGGACGCCCAGCCCGAGGACGTCGGCCACGGTCGAATGGCCGTTATAGAACAGCGTGTCGAGATAGAGATCGGCGGCGCGCTGGCGGGCCAGGTGCTCGCCGCGCGGCAGGCGCGGCGCGAACACCAGGCGCTCGGCGGCGATGCCGTGCGTGGCCGCTTCGCGGCGCAGGGTGTCGTGCGCCGCCGGATGGTCGACGCGCAGCCACAGCGCGCTGCCAGGAGTCTTGGCCAACAGGCGCATCCAGATCGCGAACGCCCGCGGTTCGATCTTGTGGCTCAAGGTGAAGGCCTCGAACACAAGGCCCGTCGTGGGCAAGCCCAGCGCCTGGCGCGACGGCGCCGGCCCATCCGGTGCGGCCGCGGTGGCGAAATAGGGGCCCGGCAGGTGCACCAGGGCTTCGGTGAAACAGGGCTGCTCGGCCGCCGGTGCGATCGCCGGATCGACCAGCATGTAGTCGATGAAGTCGACGCCTAAGGTGCCGGGGAAGCCGAGCCAGGTCACCTGGAGGGGGGCCGGCCGGCGGGCGAGGATCTCGAGCCCGTTGCCCTTGGTGTGGCCGGCGAGGTCGATCAGGATGTCGACGCCGTCCTCGTGGATGCGCTGGGCGGCCTCGCGCACGGTGTGCTCCGCAAGGTCGACCATCCGGTCGACCGTCTTGCTTAGCTGCCGGCGCTCCGGGCCGCGGTCGTCGCGCGCCAGCGCATAGGCGATCGTTTCGAACCGGGCGCGGTCGTGATGCCCAAACAGGCTCGCCACGATGTGTCCCACCGGATGGTCGCCGAAGTCGCTCGACAGGTATCCGATGCGCAGCCGGCGGCCGGCATCACCCGCATCGGGGCGCCGAAACTGGAACGCCGGCTGGGCCACCAGCCCGTGGGCGCGAGCGTAGTCGACGGCGATCTTCCGGAACTCCGCTGCCGACAGCGCGATCGGCAGGCGCAGGACTTCGAGCGGCACCGGCGGCCGCTGGGTCTCGGAGCCCGGCCGCAGCGCCGGCTCGATGATGTCCGGGCGCACCCGGCCGAGGCCGTCCCAGCGGCACAGCGACTGGCGCAGATTGGCCGCGCGCGAGCGGGCGTCCAGCTCCGCCGGGTCGCGGCGCGCCGCTTCGTCATAGCTGGCGATCGCGGCGTCGAACTTGTCCTGCAGGCTCAGCACCAGGGCGAGGTCGTAATGCGCCGGTACGAAATCGGGCTCCTGCTGGAGCACCTCGCGGTAGACCGCCTCGGCCGCGGCGTAGTTCTTCAGCCGGAACAGCGTCTGGCCGATCCGGTACTGCAGCATGTGGTCGCCAGGGGCGAGATCGAGGGCCGCGGCAAAACAGTCATGGGCAGATTCGAAATGGCCGAGCTCGAACTGCATCTGGGCGAGATTGGCCAGCACGTCGGCCGAGTCCGGCCGCAGCTCGAGCGAACGGCCCAGCGCCTCGATGGCGTCTTCGACCTCGCCCTGGCGAAACCGCACCAGGCCGCTCATATGGAGGGCCTCGGGATCCTCCGGACTGGCGGCGAGCAGGCGGTCGCAGATCGCCCGCGCGTCGCCGTACCGGTGTTCGGCCAGATGGTTGGCGATGGCGGCGAGGTCGGCAGCGAGCATGTTAGGCGTCAAATCCTCAGGTAACGGCGGCTGGACACGCGGCCGGTCCGGCGCTAAATCAATCATCCGCGCGATTTTTTCAAGCCCTCAAATAGTTTAACCATGGCCAGCGCCAACGAGATCCGCAGCGCCTTCCTGGAGTATTTCGCCCGGCACGGCCACCAGGTCGTGCCGTCGTCGCCGCTGGTGCCGCGCAACGATCCGACCCTGCTGTTCACCAACGCCGGCATGGTGCAGTTCAAGAACGTGTTCACCGGCGTCGAGCAGCGTGCCTATAAACGCGCCACCACCTCGCAGAAATGCGTGCGCGCCGGCGGCAAGCACAACGACCTGGAGAATGTCGGCTATACCGCGCGCCACCACACGTTCTTCGAGATGCTCGGCAATTTTTCGTTCGGCGACTATTTCAAGGAACGGGCGATCGAGCTGGCCTGGAACCTCGTCACCAAGGAATTCGGGCTGAAGAAGGATCGCCTGCTGGTCACCGTCTACTCGGAGGACGACGACGCGGCGGCATATTGGAAGAAGATCGCCGCGCTTTCCGACGACCGCATCATCCGCATCGCGACCTCGGACAATTTTTGGGCGATGGGCGATACCGGCCCCTGCGGGCCGTGCTCGGAGATCTTCTACGACCATGGGCCGCAGATCGCGGGCGGCCCGCCCGGCAGCGCCGATGCCGACGGCGACCGGTTCATCGAGATCTGGAATCTCGTGTTCATGCAGTTCGAGCAGCAGGCGCCGGACAAGCGCGTGCCGCTGCCCAGGCCGTCGATCGACACCGGCATGGGCCTCGAGCGCATCACCGCGATCCTGCAGGGCAAGCACGACAATTACGACATCGACCTGCTGCGCCACCTGATCGAGGTGTCGGCTGAGCTGTCGCGCCAGGCGCCGGACGGCCCGCACGCCGCCTCGCATCGGGTGATCGCCGACCACATCCGCGCCACGTCGTTCCTGATCGCCGATGGCGTGCTGCCGTCGAACGAAGGCCGCGGCTACGTGCTGCGCCGGATCATGCGCCGCGCGATGCGGCATGCCCATATCCTCGGCTGCAAGGACCCGCTGATGTACCGGCTGGTGCCGGCGCTGGTTCAGGAGATGGGCCAGGCGTTTCCGGAGCTGATCCGCGCCCAGACGCTGATCACCGATACGCTGAAGCTCGAAGAGATACGGTTCAAACAGACCCTCGAGCGCGGCCTCGGGCTGCTCGAAGGTGCCACGGCGAACCTCGGCAAGGGGCAGTCGCTGGACGGCGAGACGGCGTTCAAGCTCTACGACACCTACGGCTTCCCGCTCGACCTGACGCAGGATGTCCTGCGCGGCCGCGGGCTGACCGTCGACGTCGCCGGCTTCAACACTGCGATGGAGCGGCAGCGCGCCGAAGCGCGCAAAGCCTGGGCTGGCTCGGGCGACGCGGGCGCCGAAAAGATCTGGTTCCAGGTGCGCGACCGCGTCGGGGCCACCGAGTTTCTAGGCTACGACGCCGATATGGCCGAGGCCCGGGTCGCGGCGCTGGTGGTGAACGGCGCCGAGGTCCAGGAGGCGGCCGCCGGCAGCGAAGTCGCGGTCGTCGTCAACCAGACGCCGTTCTACGGTGAATCCGGCGGCCAGATGGGCGACAGCGGGGCCATGTTCACGGCGCGCGGCACCGAAGTCGCGATCAGCGATACCCAGAAGCAGGCCGGCGACCTGTTCGTGCATTACGGCAAGGTGACGCGCGGCACGCTGAAGGTCGGCGATTTCGCCGAGCTGCGCATCGACATGGAGCGCCGCAACGCGCTCCGCGCCAATCACTCGGCGACGCATCTGCTGCACGAGGCGCTGCGCCGGCGGCTGGGCAAGCATGTCACTCAGAAGGGCTCGCTGGTTGCCCCCGACCGGCTGCGCTTCGACATCAGCCAGCCGGCGCCGATCCCGGCCGCGACGCTGAAGCAGGTCGAGGACGACGTGAACGCCCGCATCCTGCGCAACGAGGAAGTGGTGACGCGCCTGATGACGCCCGATGCGGCCGTGCAAGCCGGGGCCCTGGCGCTGTTCGGCGAGAAATATGGTGAGGAGGTGCGCGTCGTCAGCATGGGCGGGCTCGACGAGGAGATTCATTTCTCGACCGAGCTGTGCGGCGGCACGCATGTCCGCCGCACCGGCGATATCGGCCTGTTTCACATCGTCTCCGAAGCCGCGGTGTCGGCCGGCGTGCGACGCATCGAGGCGCTGACCCGCGACGCGGCGCGCGGCTATCTCGAGCAGCAGGAAGATCTGCTGCAGCAGGCCGCGGCGACCTTGCGGACAGCGCCGGCCGAGTTGCCCGGCCGGCTCACCGCCCTCATCGAGGAGCGCCGCAAGCTCGAGCGCGAGCTGGCCGACGCACGGCGGGCGCTTGCCACCGGCGGCGGCGGCGAGTCGGGCACGTCGGTGGCCGAGGAGGTGGCGGGCATCAAGTTCGCCGGCCGCAAGCTCGACAACGTGCCGGCGCGCGAGCTCAAGGCGATGGCGGACGACCTAAAGAAGAAGATCGGGTCGGGTCTGGTCGCCCTGGTCGCCATCGACGAGGGTAAGGCCAGCGTGGTGGTCGGCGTCACCGACGACCTGACCGGCCGGCTGAATGCGGTGGACTTTGTGCGGGCCGGGGTGGCCGAGCTCGGCGGCAAGGGTGGCGGGGGCCGGCCCGATATGGCGCAAGGCGGCGGTCCCGACGCGGCCAAAGCCGACGCGGCTCTGGCGGCGATCAAGAACGCGCTGGCGCAGAAGGCGGCGGCGTAAGTCCCGTCAATCGTCGCCGCCGGCCGCGGCGGCGATCGGATCGGGTCCGGGCTCGGCCCACCAGCGTGGCAGCTGCGGGAAGAGGATGGCCTCGGCGTGACGTTCGAGCCGGCGGGCGAGCCGCAGGCTTTCCGCGGTGCGGCGGGCCGTCATGCGCAATTCCGCGGCGGCTTCGTGCAGTTTGTGGGCCCAGGCGATCGCGTCGGGCTGCGGGGATCGGGCGGTCATGGGGCGAGTAAAGCCGCGGGCCATGACCTGCCGGTGAATCAATTGTGACGGTTTTTCGTCGGCTACTTTCGTACCGCCAGCTTGGCGTTCTGAGTGGCCAGCGAGTGTTCGAGCTCGCGCTTGGCCTCTTCCGGCGTGCGCTGGCGGAGCAGGGTCTTGTCCTGCAGCGTGGTGTCCTGGCCGCGCACCGGATCGGCGACCGCGTCCTCGAGGGTGTGCGCCCATTTCCATTCCTCGGGCGGCCGGATAGAGCCGTCGCTGCCGACCTGATCGAGGCCCCAGAAGATCTCCAGGCGGTGGCCGTCGGGGTCGCGGAATTCGACCGCGATCTGCACCCCGGCCCGGCGCCGGCCCTCGAAGTCGATCGGTATGTTGTGTTTCTTGAGATGGTCGCGGGCGCGGAACACCTCATCCAGCGTGCCCACCTCGAACGCCATGTGGTTGAGTTCGATGTTCGGCGAGGTGCCTGGCATCGAGCCGACCAGGGCGACGCCGTGATGGTCGGCGTTGCAGCGCATGAACACCATGCCGCCGGGGGCAATGTCCGGCGTGTACACGTCGGAGACCTTGAAGCCGAGGATCTCGGTATAGAAGCGCACCGACCGTTCGAGATCGCTGGAGTTCAGCACCACATGCCCGATTTTGGTGATGTTGAACGGCGTTCCCTTGGGCCGGATGTGGGCCTTGATGCGCGCAGGATCGATCGTTTTGCTCACGTCTGCTCTCCGGGCTCGTCAGAGGAGGCTGAAATCAGGCCGCTCCGCCGTCTGGAAGTCAAGCCGGAGCAGCTAGCGGCCCAGGACCTCGCGCCGCACGATCGCCGTCCCTTCGGCCAGCACCTTGAGCTTGGCGAAGGCGGCGTCGCGCGAAATGTATTTCATACCGCAATCCGGGGCCGGGATGATGCGCTCAGGCGGGACGTATTTGAACGCCCGGCGGATGCGGTCCGCGACCATGTCGGGCGTCTCGGGCGCCGGGTCGCCGAGGCTGATCACGCCGAGAATGATCGTCTTGCCGGGGAGGCTGTTCAGGATCTCGAGGTCGAGGTTGGATTGCGCGGTTTCGATCGAGATCTGGCCGGCGGCGCTTGATGCCAGCTCAGGAAGGAATGAATACCCGCTCGGCCGCACATGGACGACATGCGCATAGCCGAAGCACAGATGGACCGCGGTCGGGCCCGGGATGCCCTCGAGCGCCCGGTTGATCGCCTTCACGCCGTAGGCCTTGGCCTTCTCCGGCCGTGCCTGCAGATACGGCTCGTCCAGCTGGATCACGTCGGCGCCGGCCGCCTTCAGGTCGCGGATCTCGGCGTTCACCGCCGCGGCATAGTCCATCGCCAGCGCTTCGTCGTCCGGATAGTGGTCGTTCTGCGCCTGCTGGGTCATGGTGAAGGGGCCCGGCAGGGTGATCTTGATCTTCCGATCGGTGTTGCGGCGGAGGAACTCGACGTCGCGCACTTCGATCGGCCGCGTCCGCCGCACCGGGCCGGCGACCCGGGGCACCGGGTTGGCGTGGCCGGTGCGGTCGAGAGCGCTGCCGGGCCGGTCGATGTCGACGCCTGACAGAGCGGTCGCGAAGCGGTTGGAGTAGCTCTCGCGCCGCATCTCGCCGTCGGTGATGATGTCGATGCCGGCTCGCTCCTGATCGCGGATCGCGACCAACGTCGCGTCGTCCTGCGCCTGCTCGAGGAATGCCGGCGTGACGCGCCAGATCTCGTGGGCGCGGACGCGCGGCGGCAGCCGGCCCTTCAGATTGGTGCGGTCGATCAGCCAATCCGGCTGCGGGTAGCTGCCGACAACCGTCGTTGGCAGGATCTGGTCCATCGCGTCCCCCAGTGTTCGTCGTTGTTGGCCCACGTTAGCGCAAAAGAAAAAAGCGCGGGAGAGTTTCTCCCGCGCTTCATTTGGCCAGCCAGTTCAGCCTCGGGTCACACGCCCATGGCCTTCTTCAGGTTCTCGTCGATCTTGTCGAGGAACTGGGTCGTGGTGAGCCAGTTCTGGTCCGGTGAGATGAGGGCGGCGAGATCCTTGGTCATGAAGCCGCTTTCGACCGTGTCGACGCACACCTTCTCCAGGGTCTGGGCGAACTTCGACACCTCCGGGGTGTTGTCGAACCGGCCGCGATAGTCCAGGCCCCGAGTCCACGCGTAGATCGAGGCGATCGGGTTGGTGGAGGTCTGCTTGCCCTTCTGGTGCTCGCGGTAGTGGCGCGTCACGGTGCCGTGCGCCGCCTCGGCCTCGACCGTGCCGCCGTCGGGCGTCATCAGCACCGACGTCATGAGGCCGAGCGAGCCGTAGCCCTGGGCGACCACGTCGCTCTGGACGTCGCCGTCGTAGTTCTTGCAGGCCCACAGGAAGTCGCCGTTCCACTTCAGCGCCGCCGCGACCATGTCGTCGATCAGGCGATGCTCGTAGGTGAGCTTCTTCTCCTTGAACTTCTGGGCGAACTCCTGGTCGAACACCTCCTGGAAGATGTCCTTGAAGCGGCCGTCATAGACCTTGAGGATGGTGTTCTTGGTCGAGAGATACACCGGATAGCCGCGCATCAAGGCATAGTTGAAGCACGCGTGCGCAAAGCCGCGGATGGAATCGTCGACGTTGTACATCGCCATCGCGATGCCGGCGCTGGGGAAATCGAACACCACGTGGCGGATATTCGTGCTGCCGTCGGTGCCGGTGAAGGTGATCGACAGCTTGCCGGGGCCCGGGATCTTGAAATCGGTGGCGCGATACTGGTCGCCGTAGGAATGGCGGGCGACGACGATCGGCTTCGTCCAGCCGGGGACAAGGCGCGGCACGTTCTTGCAGATGATCGGCTCGCGGAAGATCGTGCCGTCGAGGATGTTGCGGATCGTGCCGTTCGGCGATCGGTACATCGCCTTCAGGTTGAACTCCTTCACCCGCGCCTCGTCGGGGGTGATCGTCGCGCATTTCACGCCGACGCGGAATTTCTTGATGGCGTTGGCGGCGTCGATGGTGATCTGGTCGTCGGTCCGGTCCCGCGCCTCGATGCCGAGGTCGTAGTATTTGAGGTCGATGTCGAGGTAGGGGAGGATCAGCCGCTCGCGGATCATCTTCCAGATGATTCGGGTCATCTCGTCGCCGTCGAGTTCGACGATCGGATTGGCGACCTTAATCTTCTTCATAGCCGTAAGAACCTCAGCACAGTAGGGGGCCCGCGGGGACGCGGGAAAGGCGGTGTTTTAGCGCCAAAAACGGCGGGTGTCACCCCGGGCGGGGTGCGGGTCGTGGCCTAGAGCCGGCGGGCGCGTGGCTTGACCCGGGGGCGATGCGCCTTCTTCAGCGCCGGGATCACGGCGTCGATCGTGGAGACCACTCGGAACAGGCGGCGGAACCCGGGCCGAGCATAGCCTTGATCGATGATGTGCTCGATGAGGCGTAGGAGCGGCCGCCAATAGCCGCCGAGGTCAACCAGCACGATCGGCTTGTCGTGCAGGCGGAGCTGGCGCCAGGTCACGATCTCGAAGAATTCGTCGAGCGTGCCGGGTCCTCCCGGCAGGACCACAAAGGCATCGGCAAGGCGGAACATTGTCTCCTTGCGCTCATGCATGCTCTTTGTCACCACGAGATGCGTCACGCGCGCGTGCCCGACCTCGGCGCGGATCAGGTGCTCAGGGATCACGCCGGTGACCTTGCCGCCGGTGCTCAAGGCGCCGTCGGCGAGCCGGCCCATGAGGCCGACCCGTCCGCCGCCGAACACCAGGCCGATGCCGGCTTCGGCTAGGCGGCGGCCGAGCTCGTGGGCGGCGTCCTGATCGCGGCGCGGCCCCCGATTGGACGAGCCGCAGTAGACGCAAACCGACTTCAGTCGAGGCATTGGGACAGTCGAGGCATGGGGGATTATTTTATTGCTGGGCTAATGCCACGATTTCGTGAACAAATAAGGGGAATAAGAGCCGGTTGCGGAGCGATCAAGTCTGCGTACAATAACGTGTTGGGAATAACGCGCGATGGTCGGTGTTCGTCACTCGCACGGGAGCCCCGTGCTTCTCGTCGAATCCAAACCTGGTGTCGAGTCCAAAACTAATAAGGAGCCAGCGCATGAGCAAAGGTTTACGTCTGGGAGCGGCAGCCGCGGGGGTGGCCGTGCTTCTGGGAGTGGCGGTGATCGCCGAGGCGCAAAACGCGCCGGCACAGATCAATCAGCGTCAGGAAGTTATGAAGGCCAATGGCGCCGCGGCGAAGACCCTAACTCAGCTGGTGCGCGGCGAGCAGCCGTGGAACCAGCAGGCGGCCCATCAGGCCGCGACGACGATCAACACCAACGCCAAGCAGATCCCCAGCCTGTTCCCGCAAGGGAGCGGGCCGGAAACCGGCGCCAAGACGGCGGCGTTGCCGGCAATCTGGCAGAACAAGGCCGACTTCGATGCGAAAGCCAAGGCTCTCGACGAGGAATCGGCGAAGCTGATGGCGGCCAACGACGAAGCGGCGGTCAAGGCGCAATTCGGCAACGTCGGCAAGACCTGCGGCGGCTGCCACGAGAGCTATCGCGCCAAAAATCCGTAAGCTCCGTAGCAGCGGCCGTGCCGACGCGCGGCCGCTTCGGTGAATGGACACGGACGGCGGCCGTCTGCGCTGCCGCCGTCCTGTTTTGCGCCGTCGGCTTGCGCGCCGCGGGCCCCGCGCAGGCACAGGCCCCGGCGGCGGATGCGATCGCGCGCGGCCAATATATTTTCGACGCCGCCGGCTGTACCAGCTGTCACACCGATGAGAAGAACAAGGGGCAGCTCCTCGCGGGCGGGGTGCCGCTGAAGACGCCGTTCGGCACGTTCTACGGGCCCAACATCACGCCCGATCCGACCCACGGGATCGGCGGCTGGAGCGAGGCGGATGTCATCCGCGCCCTGCGCGACGGAAAGGACGACGACGGAGATCACCTGTTTCCGGTGTTCCCCTACACCTCGTTCACGAAGATGACCGACGCCGATGCGAAGGATCTGTGGGCGTATTTGAGGTCGGTCCCGCCCACGGCGACGCCGAGCAAGCCGCACGACATTGGCTTTCCGTTCAACATCCGCCTGGCGCAGATGTTCTGGAAGCGCCTGTTCTTCACGCCCGGCCGTTTTCAGCCCGACCCCGCGAAGAGTGCGGAGGTGAATCGCGGGGCATATATCGTTCAGGCGCTCGGCCACTGCGGCGAATGCCATACGCAGCGTAATCTCCTGGGCGGAATGGACACGAAGCTGTTCCTCGCCGGCAACACGCGCGGGCCGGACGGTCACGCGGTGCCGAACATCACGCCCGATCCGGACACCGGCATCGGCAAGTGGAGCGACCGGGATCTCGTCGACCTGTTCAAGGAGGGGATGACGCCGGACGGCGATTTCGTGGGCGGCGCGATGGCCGAAGTGGTGCGCCACTCGACGAGCAAGCTCACCGATTCGGATATTCACGCGGTGATTGCCTATGTGCGCTCCCTGTCGCCGGTGCGGAACCGTATCGAAGAGAAAAAAGCCCAATAGGGTCAATGCCCTGCCGGCCCGGGTTGAGCCGAGGAAAGGGTTGGCGCGCCGGACCTTCTGGACTATTCTGCCCAGCAATTGGGCGGCATTCGCGCAACCGCGGTACGCCCGCAGCGCTGTCGCGCCACGCTCACGGTTCGGATGCTCAATCGCAACGTCATCATTGGCCTCGTGGGCGCCGGTCTGCTCGCCATCGGCGCCGTCTCGGCGTGGATCACCCTGCAGCAGCAGGATCGCGACGAAGACCGGCCGCGGGCGGTAAGTCCGCCCGTCGCATCGCGGCCGCAAGCGCAACCGCAACAGGCGCCGTCGAGCCAGGCCGCGTTGCCGAGCTTCGATGTCGTGCGGATCAATCCGGCGGGCGATGCGGTGATGGCCGGTCGCGCGGCACCGAATGCGACGGTTCATATTCTCGACGGCGAACAAGAGATCGGCACGGTGACGGCGGACTCGCGCGGCGAATGGGTGTTCGTGCCGAAGGATCCGCTGCCGTCCGGCTCGCGTGAGCTCAGCCTGACGGCGCGTGTTGGCGATCAGGACGTGCGCTCGGATCAGGTCGTGGTGCTGGCGGTTCCCGACCGCGCCGGAAAGCCGAACGAAGAGTTGCCGCTGGTCGTATCGACCTCGCGGTCGGGGCAGGGGGTGAGTCGCGTCCTGCAGGGACCCGGCCGGGCCGGTGATGGGGCGCGCCTGTCGCTCGACGTGGTCGGGGTGGACGCCGGCGGCGCGCTCGCGTTGAGCGGGCACGCACCGCCGAACACAACCATCCAGGCTTACCTGGACAACCGGCTCCTCGGCCGCGCGGTCGCCGGGGCCGATGGGCGCTGGCAGCTGACGCCGGCCGAGCACGCACCGCTCGGAACGGCGACTCTGCGCCTGGATCAGCTGGCGGATGACGGGCGCGTGGTGATGCGCGTCGAGCTGCCGTTCGCGCGGACCGAGGACCTCGTGGCTGGCGGCGGCGGTCTCGGAGCGACCGACGTCACGGTGAAGTCCGGCGATTCATTGTGGCGCATCGCCCGCCGCACCCAGGGACGCGGCATGGCCTACCTGACGATCTACCAGGCCAACCGCGACCAGATCCGCGATCCGGACCTCATCTATCCGGGTCAGGTTTTTCACGTCACACGCGTCAATTGAGCGGCCTCGCGGTCATTCGGCGCGCGTGAGCGTCTTGAACCGCCCTTCCGGCCGCGATTAGACTGCGCCGCCATGCATCCCATGTTCAAGTCTGTCCCGATGCGTCTGCATCCGGATGGTTGGCCGTTCGTCGCCGGTGCCGCGATCGCCACCCTGCTGCTGGGCTGGCTATGGGCGCCGCTCGGCTGGATCGGCCTGATCATCACGCTGTGGATCGCGTTCTTCTTCCGCGACCCCGACCGCGTCACGCCGATACGCCCGGGGCTCATCGTCAGTCCCGCCGACGGACACGTCCAGATGATCTGCTCGGCGGTGCCGCCCGACGAGCTGGACATGGGGCCGACGCCGCTCACGCGGATCAGCATCTTCCTGAATATCTTCGACGTGCACGTGAACCGGGTTCCTGCCGACGGCACCGTCGCATCGCTCGACTATCGGCCGGGGCTGTTCCTGAATGCCGTCCTCGACAAGGCCAGCGAGGACAACGAGCGCATGGCCGTGCGCCTGAAGATGGTCGACGGTCCCGACATCGCCGTCGTCCAGATCGCAGGCCTGATCGCCCGGCGGATCAAATGCACCTTGCGCCAGGGCCAGGTGGTTCGCGCCGGCGAGCGCTACGGCCTGATCCGGTTCGGCAGCCGGGCCGACGTCTATCTGCCTCCCAACACGGCGCCGCTGGTGATCGTGGGCCAGCGCGCCATCGGCGGCGAGACGGTCCTTGCCGATCTTGCCTCCGGCGAAGTGCCCCGCGTGGGCGAGGTGCGCTGATGTTCGGCCGGCCGGGTCAGCGGCGGAACCGCCTGCACCTGCGGGGCCCGCGCTTCAAACCACCGATGATCAATCGGCTGATTCCGAACGCGCTCACCATCGCGGCCTTGTGCGCCGGGTTGACCGCGCTCCGCTTCGGGATGATGGAGCGCTGGGACCTGGCCGTCGTTGCGATCGTGGTCGCGGGCATCTTCGACGGTCTCGACGGCCGGATGGCACGGCTCCTCGGCGGGACATCGAAGTTCGGGGCCGAGCTCGACTCGCTCGCGGATTTCGTGAGCTTCGGCGCCGTGCCGGCGGTGCTGGTCTATATGGCGACGCTCCATCAGATCGGCGGCGTCGGCTGGGCGGTGTGCCTGGTGTTCGCGGTGTCCTGCGCCCTTCGCCTGGCGCGCTTCAACACGATGATCGGCGATCCGAACCCTCCGCCCTGGGCCGGATCGTTTTTCGTTGGCGTGCCGGCGCCGGCGGGCGCCGGACTCGCCATCCTGCCGCTGATGGGAACGATCGAATTCGGCGGCGGGTTTTTCGACCGGCCGGTGGTCAACGCGGTCGTGCTGCTCGGCGTGGCGGCGCTGATGATCAGCCGGATCCCAACCTTCTCCCTGAAGAAGCTCCACATCCGGCCGTCGATGGCGCTGCCGCTGTTCATGCTCGTGGTGGTGATCGCGGCGGGCTTGGCCAGCGAACCCTTCCTGACGTTCATCATCGTGGACGCCTGCTATCTCGCCAGTATTCCGCTGGCGATCTGGATGCAGAGGAAAGCGAAGCGGCGGGCGATGACCGCCGCTTCGCCGGCACACGCCTTGTCGCATGTCGGCACCACGGACGGCGCGCACGCGCCGCCCGCGGATAACCGCGCCGGCTAATCGCCGCTAGCGCCGGTCCGCCCGCGATACGACGACCTCGACCCGCCGGCCGGCGAGACTGGGCCCGACCAGATCCTGCACGGCACCTTGGTAGGTGCGCACGACGATCTCGCGCGGGATCTTGCGGGCGAGCAAGGCGCTCTCCACCGCCGCGGCGCGCTCTTCCGACAGCCGGAGATTGGTCGCTGGCAGGCCCGGAGTGCTGCTAGTGCCGACGATCCCAACCGCGGTGGCGTGGATGCGCTGCGCTTCGTCGGCAATCTGGTCAAGGACCGTCGACGCCTCCGGGGTGATCTCGGCGCTGTCGGGCGGGAAGAACACGAAGAAGGAGCGCGGCGGATAAAGCCCCGCATCGCGCGACGCGCACGCTCCGATGCCGATCAACAGCAACGCGGCCAACGCCGGCCGCACCGCCCACACCCGCCAGCCCGACATGGTCCCCCCCAAGGCGCTTCCGTTTAGCGGCTCTCTAGCACATCTTTCGAGGGTCGCGGGAGACCAGGCGACGCGCGCGTTGCATCATCCCGCGTGGGCAACTGGCTCAGCACCGCGATCCAGCCCGGCGGATTAAGAAAGAACGGAAAGGCGAACAGGAACGGTGTGATGTAGGCCCACGCCGCCATGGCGCGGAATGTCTGCTCGTGAATCGGTGACGGCCGCGCCGGGGCGAGGACATGGGGCTTGGCGGGCGACGGATCGTTGCGGCCGGTGGCTTCGCGGGCCGCTTGCACAAGGGCGCGACGATCTTCCAGAACGGCGGCTGTCGACAGACCTGATCGGGGCATGGGGACGACCACCATGTCGCGATCAGCGGGGTCCGGTTCGGGCCGGGCTGGTGCCGCAGGCGGCAGCCAGGTGACAGATCATGGGGCTCACGACGGCTCCTCCTTCATGGACACATAGTCTGAAATAGCCAAGTTCTCAAGACGAAGGCCCGGCGCATCGCCAGAGTTCGAGGCCCGTTTCTGTGACCAAATTGAAGCGGCGCCGCAGATGGCCCGCGGCGCCGCTCATTCGGCTCAGATCTTACGTCGGCTATTTTGCCTTCCGCATGCTGTGCGGGTTCATGTCCGGATCATTCGGATCGGCCGTCTGGTCCGGGGGATTGCGACGTCCCGTGGCCATGTTCGGATCGCGCCGGGTGCCCGCCGCGTCGGTGCCGGAGTTGTTGTTCGTCCGGTCGCGCGGACCGCCCGGGCCGGACCCGGTCACGTTCGTGCCGCCGCGGGTGCCTTCACCCTCGGTCGTGTTCGATCCGCCGCTCTGGCCCGTACCATAGCCCTGCGCGAGCGCGCCGCGCGAAACCGCCGACAGCGCAAACGCGGACAACGACAGCGTGCCGCAAGCGCGAAGGAAATTGCGGCGTCGTGCAGATGTAAGCTTCATGATGGCGCCTCTGCCGGTGAGCGACAGCCTGTAGATTAAGCGCGGGCGTGAGGCGAAAGTTCCGGCAGGGCCGGGGTACTAAAGGACCGCGGCGCCTGCGATGTGGCCGCCGCGGTCCTCGGTGTCAACGTCAGCGCGTCGGCGTATTTCCGAGACTGTCGGTGCTCCCAGGCGTGGTGCCGGTACCGAGTGTGGTGCCCGTGCCCGGGGCGGCGCTGTTGCCGGTCGGGCCGGTCGTGGTGCTGGGGCTGGTGCCGCTTGGCGTCGAAGGCATTCCGGTCGCCAGGCTATCGCTGCTGCTCTGGCCGGGGCCCGAGTTGTTGAACGTCCCCGTCGCCGTTCCGCCGGGCATGCCGCTGGCGGTTCCGCCGTTCAATCCGGCGGCGCCACCCGTCCCGATGCCGCTGGTCCCGGCGCCACCTGTCCCGACGCCCGCACCGGCGCCGGCTCCGCCAGCTCCGCCTGCGCCGGCGCCGCCACCACCGCCCGCACCTTGAGCGAATGCGGCGCTGGACAGGACGAGGATGGAGACCGTACCGCAGAGGGCGAGCCAAATCCGACGTTGCGTGAGGCCGATCGATGTCATGGTGAAAGCCCTTTGCTCAAAGGACAGCTTGCGACAACAAGGGCGGGATTTGGCCGAAGGTTCCCTAGGGCGCGCAAAATTGCTCTTCGCGTTCGCCCCCTGCCGCTGATTGGCGCGAGCCGCGGAACCTTGGTGAAAGCGCCGTGTTCACGTCTTCAGAATTTCACGCGCAGCCCAAGAGGTCCGCATGACCACCACAGTCGGCACCGAAACGACGCTCGAAGACTTGCTGACGGATCTCGTCCAGCTCGACTACGACGCGGCCGAGGCCTATCAGGCGGCGGTCGATCGCTTGGAAAACGCAACGTACAAATCCGCGTTGACCGAATTCCGCGAAGATCATCTGCGCCACACGCGCGAGCTCGGCGAATGCCTCAGAGCTGTTGGCAAGGCGCCTCCGACAGAGGGCGACATTAAAGAGTTTCTCACCAAGGGAAAGGTCGTCATCGCCGGTCTCGGGGGCGACGAGGCGATCCTCCGTGCCATGCTGAGCAACGAAGAGGACACGGTGACGGCCTACGACCGGGCGGTGAAATTCAAGGGCGCGCCGGACTCGGTGCTCGACATCCTGGAACGGGGCGACCAGGACGAGCATCGTCACGCGGAGTGGATCCGCGCGACCCTCGAGGCGAGCTGACCAGACGATTGCAGCGCTGCGGCGTCCCCCTCCCGCAGCCTGCAAGGAACGCCGGAGCGCCCCACCCGCGCTCCGGCGTTCGATCGTTTAGGCGTGCGTCATTCGCTGCCGCCGTCCTCAAATTTCCGAGAGCATCGTGGCCGGGCGGCTGGGGCTACGACTGCATCGTCGGCAGTCAAGCTGCCTACAGGAGAAGGACCTCGGCGGCGGCGGCCGATGCGTTTCAGCGGTGCGGCAAATGCTTGCACGATTTATGACGCAAAAAAATCATCCTCGGGCAATGTCACAGCCAAATCACAGCCGCCCTCATTACAATAAGCGCGCCATAAAAATCAGGGGCGGCGGCTCATGGCTGGAGTCGGTCGGTCGGGATTCATCTCCCCGCTTGTCGAATTATTGACCACGACGGCCGCGGAACGGGCCCGTCTCGCGACGGCTCACGCGGGATTGGGCGCGACCGGGGGACCGCTCGATCCGCCGCCGCCCCCCGCCGTGCTGGCGCAAGCCGAGGCCGACGCCGCGTTGCGGCAAAAGTCGGCGGCGCTGCATGCGGTCATGGACGCCCTGCCGGCGCTTGTGTTCGTCGCGCACGGCGCCGACGGCAGGCGGATCGCCGTCAATCGTCTTGCCGCGGATGCGCTGCGGCTTCCGCCGGATCGCGCGATGAAGATCGGGGGCGCAATCGCGGATCGCGGGGCTGAGTGGCGGGTGGAGCAAAATGGCGCCGAAATGCCCACCGATGAATTTCCGGTGCAAAAAGCGGCGCGCGGCATCGAAGTGCGCAATACCGAATTCGACGTGGTGTTTCGTGACGGCACGTCGCGCACGCTGTTCGGCGACGCCGTTCCCGTGTACGACGCGGCCGGTCACTGTCATGGCTCGGTCGGCGTGTTCCTGGATATCACGGCGCGGCGTCGAATCGAGGACGAGCTGCGACGGGCGAAGAACGCGGCTGATCGCGCGAGCCAGGCGAAAACTCACTTTCTCGCCGCCGCCAGCCATGACCTCCGCCAGCCGCTGCAGTCGCTCGCGGCGCTGGTGACCATGCTGGCGGTCCGCGAACGCGATACGGCCAAGCTGCAGCTGATCGAGCGGGCGGACCGCACGATCACGAATCTCGGCAAGCTGCTTGATGCGGTCTTGGACGTGTCGCAGCTGGATGCCGGAGTCATCCGGCCCGAAATTTCCGAGTTTCCGGCCGAGCGGCTGCTGTCCATGATCGGCGAGGAGTTCGAGCTGACGGCGCTCGAAAAGGGGCTGCAATTCACGGTCCACGGCCACCCGGCCTGGGTGCGCAGCGATCTGGCGCTGCTCGGGCGCATGGTGCGGAACATCGTGTCGAACGCGATGAAATATACGGGACGCGGCGGCGCCGTCGAATTGTCGTGTATGGAAGCCGCGGGACATCTGGAGATCGCGGTCGCGGACACCGGGATCGGAATCCCGCAGTCGCAGCATAGCGTTATTTTCGAGGAGTTCCGCCAGCTGATGAATCCGCGCCACGACCCGAGCCAGGGCCTCGGTCTCGGCCTTGCGATCGTATCGCGGATGGCGCGGCTGCTCGGGCACCGCGTGGCCTTGCGGTCGACGCTGGGGCAGGGGTCAACGTTTACGATCACCGTACCACTCGGGATCGAGCCGATCACCAGGCCCGCGGAGGTCCCGTCGGACCCGGCGCCGCGCGGTCATCGGCAACGCGTGCTGCTGGTGGACGACGACGAGCTGGTGGCCGGAGCCTTGCGGGACATGCTCGACATGTTCGGCTTCGACGTCGTGGCGGTGAGCTCGACGGCGGCGGCGGCCGATGAGGTCGCCAACGCGGACATTCCTTTCTACGCGATCATGGCGGATTATCGCCTCACCCCGGGGACCGGTCTCGAGGCGATCGAGGCGGCGCGGCGACGGTTTCCGGACATCCAAGCGGTCATCCTGACCGGGGATACCTTTGACGCGGCGCTCGCTGGTCTCGAGGCACAGGGGATCAAGCTCCTTCGCAAGCCTGTGCCCATGGCGGTGCTCGGCGAGCTTTTGAGCGGCGGGCGTACGGCTTCCTAGGAGACTTAGGACCCTCGCGCCGGCAGCGCCCGGATGCTATCCAGGCGCGATGACTTCGATGCAGCGCGCGGCGCGCGATTGGTTTGCGCGAAGTTCGAACCAGATCGCGCTGTCCACCGCGACCCGCGGCTTGATCGCGACCGCGACGCCGCTGTTCGTCCTGTCCTGGCTGGGCGACGGTGAACTGGCGCATTTCGCGGTGATCGGCGCCATCGGAATCTCGATGGTCGACGTCGGCGGGCCCTATCGGCGGCGGCTCGCGGCGATGGCGATCGGCGCCGTCCTCGGCCCCTGCCTGATGATGATCGGCCTCGCCGTCGGGAACAACTGGTGGCTGGCGGGGCTGGTGATGGTCGGCCTGGCCATCGGCTCGAGCCTGGTGCGCGCCTTCGGACCCGGCGGCGTGTCGTTCGGGATCAATATGTCGGTCGCGTTTCTGATCGGGCTTGGCGGCGCCCCGTTCGGCGGCGGAAATATCGAGATCTGGGCCGGCGGCTATTTCTGCGGGGCCCTCTGGACCGTCGCCGTGACGCTGGCGTTCTGGCAGGCGCGGCCCTACCGGCGGCTCGAACAGGAGGTGGCGGGTGCGTGGCAGGCGGTCGCCGACCTGGTCGCCGCGGTCAAGCCGGAGGCAGGCGGCGAGCCGGGGACTGCCGCCACACGGCGCCGTCGCGAGCAGCTGATCGTGACCCGTCATCGGGCAGCCCGCGAGGCGATTGAACGGGCGCATGACGTGCTCGGCGAGGTGCGGGCCGAAATCTCGGGTCCCGGCACGACGATGGCGCAGCTCGTCGTCCTCGTCGCATCGGCGTCGCGGGTCGGCGTGGCGGCCCTGACGCTCGGGGAAACCGTCGGCGCCGGCGGTTGCGGTGCGGGGGCGACCGCCTCGCTTCAAGCGGCAGTCGACCAACTCGAGCGGGTCACGCGGAGCATCGCGCAGGTGCTGCTGAGCGGCCGGGGCGACATCGACATCGAGCCGCTCCGACGCGCGCTCGCACCGCTCCGCGATGGTCCGGACGGCACGACCGGGCCGGCGATGCTCGCGATGGCCCGGGCGGTGCGCAACCTGGCCAACGCCGAGGAAGCGCTGCGTTTCCTCGGCAGCCGGCGACCGCGTGCGTTGCGGATGGTCCGGCTGCCGCTTGGGTCAGGCTCCGCGGGCGAACTGGTCGATCCGGTCCGCAAACACGTGACGCTGAGCTCGCCGATCTTCCGTCATGCGCTCCGGGTCGCGGCCGTGGCCGCACCTTGCACCGCGGCCATCGTCAAGTTCGACGTCCCGCACGGGATCTGGCTGCCGATGACTGCGATCATCGTGCTGCAACCCGACTATGGCGGCACGCTGGAGCGGGCCGTGCAGCGCTCGGCCGGCACGGTGGTTGGCGCCGTCATCGCCGGTGTCCTGCGCGTCATGCTGCACAAAACCATCGCCTTCGAATTCTCGATCGCGATCTTGCTGTTCGCGACATTCTTTTTGATCCGCCGGCACTACGGGCAGGCGATTGCATTCCTGACGCCGCTGATCATTCTGCTGATCGGGGTCAGCGGCCCCGATCCCTGGGCCGATGTTCGCGATCGGATCCTCTACACCCTGCTCGGCGCCATTGTGGCGATCGTGGCCGGCTTTATTTTGTGGCCGCAGTGGGAACATGAGCGACTGCCGGACCGCTTGGTGGCGGCCTTGCGCGCCGGCCGACGTTATGTCGGGGCCGTCCTGGACGCGCTCGGCGCGCCGTCGCCGTCGGTGGATCTAGGTCCTCTGCGGCGCACGGCCGAGGTCGAAGTGACCAATCTCGAGGCTGCGTTTCAGCGCGTGACGACCGAGCCATCGCGTCAGCGCGGGCGGGTCGGCAAGCTGTTCATGCTGACCGTCTACATTCACCGCCTGTGCCGGCATGCGATCGCGCTGGAGACGCATCTCGGCGCCGCGGCGCTGCCGGTAGAGCTCTTGGCCCCGTTGCAGCGGCTCGTCGAAGCCGGGCTTGACGATATCGCCGATGCCTTGGCGCACGGGCGTTCGTCCGGGCCGCGTCCGGCGTTTGACGAGCCGCTGGCACGGCTGCGCGATTCACTCGCGCACAGCGGAGCCAATGCCGGGGGCGTGAATCTGCTGCTGGGTCAGATCATCAGCGACATCACGGCCCTCAATACGGCCGCCGCGGCACTGGCGGCTGAACGCTGAAGCGCTCCGGTGGCCACTCAGGGCGTGCCGCGGATGGCGCGGATCCGGTCCGACAGGTCGCTCCAGCGATACGGCTTGCTGAGGAACATGAACTCGTCGGTCAAACCGTGATCGGCGGATAACGCGGACATCGGATAGCCCGAAGCCAACAGCACTTGGAGGTGGGGGAGCAACTCCCGCGCCTGGCGGGCCAGTTCGATGCCGCTCATGCCACTGGGCATGACCACGTCGGTGAACAGGACGTCAATGGCGCGGTCCCGCCGCTGCAGTTTCGCCAGCGCGCTGGGCCCGTCGGCGGCGGTGACCACGTTGTAGCCGAGCGAGCGCAGCGTCTCGACGGCGACCTCCAGAACCTCGGGGTCGTCCTCGACGACGAGGACGGTTCCGGCGGCGGCGGCGATCGAACGGCGGTCGGCCGCGGCGGCGTCGTCTTCGAAGGCGTCCATGGTCGCGGGAAGAAAGAAGCTGATCCTGGTGCCGACGCCGATGTCGCTGTTGATCTCGATATGGCCGCCGGACTGCATGACAAAGCCGTAGACCTGGCTGAGGCCGAGACCGCTGCCCTTGCCGACCTCCTTGGTGGTGAAGAACGGCTCGAAGGCGCGCGCGCGGGTCTCCGGCGGCATGCCCTCGCCGGTGTCCTCGACGGTGATCACGGCGTAGGGACCGGTCTTTATCCCGGACATTTGGGCGGCCCGGGCGGCGTCGATCGTCTGCAAATCGGTCGCGATGCGCAGCTTTCCGCCCTGCGGCATGGCATCACGGGAGTTGAGCGTGAGGTTGAGCAAGGCCGCCTCGAATTGCGGCCCGTCCACATTCACTCCCAGCGGGCGGGCGGCAAAGCGCAGATCGAGCTCGATGGCCTCACCGCACGCGCGGCGGAGCACGGCGTCAAAGCCCCTGATCAGCTCGTTCAGCCGGTGCGCCTGGGGACGCAGCGGCTGACGCCTCGAGAACGCGAGAAGCTGCTGCGTGAGCTTGGCGCCGCGCGCGGCCGCGCGCTGCGCGGTCTCGATGATGCGGTTGCGCTGATGCTCCTCGATCTTCGGCCGCGACAGCAGGTCGAGCGCATTCGTGATAACGGTGAGCAGGTTGTTGAAGTCATGGGCGACCCCGCCGGTCAGCTGGCCCACGGCCTCCATTTTTTGCGACTGGACGAACGCGGCGCGCGTCTGTTCCAGCGCGTCCTGTACCTTCAGGCGGTCCGTGATATCGCGGGTGACCTTGGCATAGCCGACCAGCTTCCCGCTCTGGTCGCGGATCGGATCGATGATGACGCTGGCCCAGAAGCGGCTGCCGTCCTTGCGGAGGCGCCAGCCTTCGGTTTCGTATTTGCCTTCGTCAGCCGCCGTGCCGAGCGCGCGCGCCGGCACGCCGGCGGCGCGGTCCGCTTCGGTATAGAACCGCGAGAAGTGATGGCCGATGATCTCGTCGGCGCTGTAGCCCTTGATGCGCTTGGCACCGGTGTTCCAACTGCTCACCCGACCTTCGACATCGAGCATGAAAATGGCGTAATCGACGACAGCGTCGACGAGAATCTGGAACCGTCGCTCGTTTGAGAACGGATCATCGAGGGAAATATTTTCGGTCACCACGCTTCCCCTGAAGCCAGTCTCGCGAACCCAGTGTTGTGGCGGTTAAGAATTGGACAGCGCTATGCGAAGCTCACGTCATTACTATTGCCTACGAATGAAGGCAAGGCTTTACGGCAGCAAGGAAAGTCGCAAACGAGCGGGTGGAGGCGCTGATCGGCGCGACACGCGGTATGATGCAACCATGAGAGAGACCGGTGTTCGCGTGGCGGTCATCGCGGCCGTCATGGCCGCAAGCCTGCTGCTGCCGAGCCGGCCGAGCGCGGCCCAGGAGGCAACATGGCGGCATGGCATTCTCGAGGCCAAGAGCGATGCCGGGATCATCATGATGGTGAGCCGCGGGTTCGGCGAGCGGCAGAATTTGAAGATCGATCTCGTCCAGTTCAAGAGCGACGTCGTGGAAATGCAGGCATTGATGTCGGGGGAGATCGACAGCTTCGACAGCGGCGTTTTCCTGTCGATCATCGCCGCGGCGCGCGGCGCCGACGTCAAGGTGATCGGCTGCCCCTGGCCCGGGATGCCGTACGGGATTCTCGTGCGCGGCGACATCGGGTCGGTCCAGGATTTGAAGGGGAAGAGCGTCGCGATCTCGGCGCCGGGGGCCAGTCCCGATCTGGTGGCACGCGCCCTGCTCGGCCAGCACGGCATGTCGCTCGCAGAGGTGCGGCTGGCCAATCTCGGCGGCGATGTGGATCGCTATAAGGCGCTGGCCGCCGGCGTCGTCGACGCCGCGGTAGTCACGATCGAGTATGTCCCGATTGCGGAGCGCCAAGGCATTCGGCTGCTCGTGCTGGCGCGTGACGTGCTGCCGCAGAACATCCGCTTCTGCATCGTCTCGACCGGCAAAACCCTGGCCGCCCGGCGCAGCGAGGCGGCACGGTTTCTCGCCGCCGAGATGGCCGCCTGGCGCTACGCCGCCTCGCACCGCGAGGAGGCTTTGGCCCTGACGCGGGAGATCACCGGCGCCAAAGGCGACGATCCACGCCCCGGCTATTTCTTCGACGACGCGGTGCACAGCCACAGCGTCGATGCCGACCTGTCGATACCCGTCGACAAGCTGCGCTGGGCATCCGAGCAGCTGGCGAGAGACGGGACGCTGCCGCGGGTGTTCGACGTGACCCGGATGGTCGACCCGGAGATCCGCGCCCGGGCGGCCGAGCTGGCGACGAAATGAGGAACCTTTGGTGGGGTCCCGGGGCGGGGCGTCGAAAGCGCGCCGGGTCGCCGAGCATGAGTACGCTACTCACAACGCGAATCTCGTGATACCGTGGGTCGACTTTCAGGGGTCGGGCAGGGGATGACGGGGTTCAACTTACGCGAGCTGGTTGCTCGGCGCAGTGGCGAGAGATTTGCGCTGCACGAGCGGTATCTTAATAGTCAGATGGTCCGTGTGCTGCGGACGATCGGATTCGATCGGCACTACGAATCAGGCGTCGGTCCCTATCTCTATGACCGCGACGGCCGGCGTTATCTCGACCTGCTGAGCGGGTTCGGGGTGTTTGCCATCGGCCGCAACCATCCGGTGGTCAAAGACGCCATCGCACAGACGCTCGAGGCCGATCTCCCGAACCTGGTGCAGATGGACGTTTCTGTTTTGAGCGGGTTGCTCGCGGAACGCCTGCTCAAGCTGCTGCCCGACATGAACAAGATGTTCTTCTGCAGTTCGGGCGCCGAGGCGGTCGAGGCGGCGACGAAATTCGCCCGCTTCGCCACCGGCCGCTCCCGGATCGTCTATTGCGAGCACGGATTTCACGGGCTGACCTACGGCGCCTTGTCGCTGAACGGCGACGACGAGTTTCGCAGCGGCTTCGAGCCGCTCCTGCCGGACTGCACGGCCGTCCCATTCAACGATCTGCCGGCGCTCGAGGCGGCGCTGTCGACCCGGCAGGTGGCGGCGTTCATCGTCGAGCCGATCCAGGGCAAGGGCGTGAACGTGCCGGACGACAATTATCTGCCGGAGGTTGCGCGGCTCTGCCGCAAATACGGCACGCTGTTCGTGGCCGACGAGATCCAGTGCGGCATGGGGCGCACCGGACGCTTTGCCGCGATCGAGCACTGGAACGTCGAAGCGGATATGATTCTGCTGGCCAAGGCGCTGTCCGGCGGCCAAGTGCCAGTCGGTGCCGTGGCGCTCAAGCGGTGGATCTTCGACCGCGTGTTCGACCGCATGGACCGCGCCGTCGTGCACGGATCGACCTACTCCAAGACCGACCTCGCCATGGCCGCCGGCCTGGCGACTCTGACCGTCCTGGAGGAGGAGCGCCTGATCGACCGGGCCCGCACGCGGGGCGCCGAACTCATGGCGGATTTCGCGGCACTGAAAGAGCGGCACGAGATGCTCGTCGCGGTCCGCGGCAAGGGACTGATGATCGGTCTCGAGTTCGGCACGCCGGACAGCCTCAAGCTCAAAATGGCCTGGGGGATGCTCGACCGGATGGAAAAAGGGCTCGCCTGCCAGACAGTCATCATCCCGCTGTTCACAAAACACCGGATCATCACGCAGGTGGCCGGTCACCGCATGCCGGTGATCAAGCTGCTGCCGCCCTACGTGATCTCGGAAGAGGATCGGGTGTGGACCCGCGAGGCTTTCGATGCCGTGCTGACGGATTGCCGCAGCGTCACCGGATCTGTGCTGCCGATGCTGCGCGACCTCGCGGCCGGCGCCATGCGGGACCGCGCGAAAGCGGGTTGACCCCGAGGGCCGGGTGACCGCCCGGGTCACTTCACCCGCTTAGCGGCCTCCTCGACCAGGCTCATGTCGACATAGCGTTGCACGTCGAGCCGGTTGTTGAGGAACCCGAGCTCGTGCTGAACGTCGAGGTTCTTCTGCAGGGCCGCGACATCGACCTTCGCCTGCGGATCGCGATAGTAGTCCTGTCCGGTGAAGACATAGCTCGCAAACCGCTCGGGCGGGATCTTGGTGAACTCCGCGACGACCTTGACCGCCGCGTCGTGGTTGGCCGGGTCGTTGTACCAGCGCAGCGCCCGCAGATAGTCCTCGAGGAAATCGACGACCGCGGCGCGGTTCTTGCGCAGAAAGCCATCGGACGCGGTGAGCATGGAAATCTCGGTCGGCCCCATGGCGTCGCGCGACGTGAACAGCGTGCGCGCGGTCTGCCGCAGCCGCGGATCGAGATGGAACGGCAGGACCGAGATGATCAGGGCCGCCTTGCGCTCCTCAAGCACCGCATTCATGTTGGGCAGCGCCACCTCGACGACCGTGACGTCCTTTTTCTCATCGAGCTTGCTGCGGCGGAGCATGAGCTTGGCCGCCATGTCGCCGATGCTGCCGACGGCGTTGGTGGCAAACACCTTGCCTTTCAGATCGGCGACCGAATCTATGCCGCTGTCGTTGCGCGCCATGAACTGCGTCGTGAAGTGCTCTCCGACGCCGTCGCGGTCCTCGTCGGCGAAGATGCGCAGGTCGTCCATTTTCGCGTTTTCGATCGCGAGCGCGAACGACGAATAGCCGAACGGGGCGACGTCCAGCTCCCCGGCCGCGAGTGCGGAGGTGAGCAGGCTGCTGCCTTGATAGCGCTGCGGCTCGAGCACGTAAGAGGTGCCGTTATGCCGGCCGATTCCCGGCTGTGGGAACATGATCGGCGTGATCTCCGCCGGGACCAGCAGCCAGCCGACGCGGATCTTCACCGGCTCGGCGTGGGCCGCGTTGAAGGGGGCAGGGGCGGCCGAGCCGGCGACCGCCGCGAGCAGGACAAGGATCATCTGAAATTGGGTGCGCATAGTCCCCCTCGCGATGGCGGAAAGCCGGTGCCAGCACGGGCATCACATCGCAATTCAGGCTGGGCCGCAAGGCGCCGGGCCGTGGGGACGGCTAAAAAATCGTTAAGGCACCGGCAAATAAATCGATGGAGCCTCGCCTCGCCTTGGCCCAAGTTGCGCCCGGCTGGGGAGCACAGGGGCAGGGTCAATGCGGACGCATTTCGTGAGCCGTCTGTTCGGCGCGCTGTTCATCGAGTACCACACGGCGCGGCGGGCGGCGCCGCCGTTCTACGCGCATCAAAGCCGCGCGGGCGAGCATCTGTTCTGGCTCGGCCGGCTGCACGTCATCCACACCCCGGCCCGGATCGTCTTCGGCGGTCCGAGCGCCGTCTCGGCGCCGTCCCGTCTCTCCTGACGCTCGCGGGCGGTCTCGGACCCGGCACGAGGGGTTTGTCTCCCGCACCCAGTCCCGCTAGTGTCCGGCCCCACGGGACTGGAGCGGACGGGCCGGAGACAGGTATGGCGAGCGACACGGCGGCGGATGCGGGGCGTGATTTCATCCGCGACATCATCCAGGCTGATCTCGATGCAAAGCGGCACGCGACGGTGGTCACCCGGTTTCCACCGGAGCCTAATGGCTATCTCCATATCGGGCATGCGAAGTCGATCTGCCTGAACTTCGGCGTCGCCCGGGAGTTCGGCGGCCGTTGTCATCTCCGCTTCGACGACACCAACCCGACGAAGGAAGAGCAGGAGTACATCGACGCGATCGAAGCCGACGTCCGCTGGCTCGGCTTCGACTGGGGCGAGCACCTCTACCATGCGTCCGACTATTTCGAGCAGCTCTATGCCTGGGCCGAGCACCTGATCAACGCCGGCAAGGCGTATGTCGACGACACCCCGCTCCAGGAGATGCGCGCCATGCGCGGCAGCCTGACCGAGCCGGGGCGGGACAGCCGCTATCGCGGCCGCAGCGTCGCCGAGAATCTAGACCTGTTCCGACGCATGCGCGCCGGCGAGTTTCCGAACGGCGCGCGGGTGCTGCGCGCTAAGATCGACATGGCCGCGCCGAACATGAATTTGCGCGATCCCGTGCTGTACCGCATCCTGCACGCGACGCATCCGCGCACCGGTACCTCATGGTGCATCTATCCGACTTACGATTTCGCGCACGGCCAGTCCGACGCGATCGAGCATGTGACGCATTCACTGTGCACGTTGGAATTCGAGGACCATCGGCCGCTCTATGACTGGTTCCTGGACAATCTGCCGGTGCCGTCGCGGCCGCGGCAGTACGAGTTCGCGCGCCTCAACCTCACCTACACCGTTCTGTCCAAGCGGGTCCTAACCGACCTCGTCCGCCACCACCATGTGGGCGGCTGGGACGATCCGCGCATGCCCACCCTGGCGGGCCTGCGCCGGCGCGGCGTGCCCGCGGCGGCGCTGCGCGATTTCGTTCGGCGGATCGGAATGGCGCGGGCCAACAGCGTGGTCGACGTGGCGCTGTTCGAACACACGATCCGCGAAGCGCTGAACAAGACGGCACCCCGGCGCCTGGCGGTGCTGCGGCCGCTGAAGCTCGTCATCGAGAACTATCCGGCCGATCGCATCGAAGAACTGGAAGCAGCCAATCACCCCGACGATCCGAGCGCCGGGACGCGACGCCTGCCGTTCGGGCGCGAGCTTTACGTCGAGCGCGACGACTTCATGGAAGACCCGCCGAAGAAGTTCTTCCGCCTGTCACCTGGGCGGGAGGTGCGGCTCCGCTACGGCTATTTCGTCACCTGCCGAGAGGCGGTCAGGAACGCCGCCGGCGAGGTGGTCGAGCTCCGCTGCACCTACGATCCGGCGACGCGCGACGGCAGCGCGCCCGACGGACGCAAGGTGAAGGCGACGCTGCATTGGGTGAGCGCCAAGCACGCGGTCCCGGCCGAGGTCAGGCTCTACAGCCAACTCTTCGCCCGGCCCGATCCCGGGGCCGGCGGCGACGTCATCGCCGACCTCAATCCGGCCTCGCTCGAGGTGCTCACCGATGCGCAGGTCGAGCCGGCGCTGGCCTCGGGCGTGTCGGGCGAGGCCGTGCAGTTCGAGCGCCACGGCTATTTCTGCTTGGACAAGGACGCCGGTCCTGGCCGTCTCGTCTTCAACCGCACGGTGGGCTTGCGCGACAGCTGGGCCAAGATGCAGGCAGCGGAAAAGCCGGCGGCGTAGGAGGCGCGGCGGATTCCGGTGGCTGGCTTGCCAGCCGCAGCCGCGAAGCGGCGAAGGCTGGTTGGGGGACTAGGATTCGAACCTAGATAAGCAGAGTCAGAGTCTGCTGTCCTACCGTTGAACGATCCCCCAATGGGGCCGGCGACAGGCCCTGGGTGGCGGCTTTTAGCACAGGCCGGCCCGGGTTGTGTAGCGCCGTCCGAGCGGCCAAATCCGGCCGACAGCGGCCAAATATGCCGCTTCGCAATTGCACTTATCTGTGGTTACATGCGCCCATAACAAGGCGCGGATCCGCCGGATCCATGTGAAATGGGCCGCCCTCCGCCGGTTTGGGGCTTTGCGTGGTTCATGTCGGTGTGCGCCCCACGGGGTGCGACGATACATTGGGTGGCAGTTGGGATGGGCGCGGGGCGCCCGTCTTCGCCGCCCTCGACCTGGGCACGAATAACTGCCGTCTCCTGGTCGCGCGACCCTCTCGCCCCATTCAATCCAGACAGTCATTTCGAGTGATCGACGCGTTCTCGCGGGTGGTTCGGCTGGGCGACCGCCTGGCGCTGACCGGCGAACTCGCCATGACGGCGATGGACCGCACGGTCGAGGCGCTGCAGGTGTGTGCGAGCAAGCTCCGCCGGCGGGGCGTCACGTCATTTCGCGGCGTCGCCACCGAAGCCTGCCGCCGCGCGCGCAACGGCGGCGCCTTCGTGGCGCGCATAGCGGCCGAGACCGGACTGCCGGTCGAGATCATCGAGGCCCGCGAGGAGGCGACGCTGGCGCTGACCGGCTGTGCGGCCCTGCTGGATCCCGACGTTCCGTATGCGCTGCTGTTCGACATCGGCGGCGGCAGCACCGAAGTCACGTGGCTGCGCCGTGCCGACGATCGGTCCGCGCCTGAGGGTCACGGCGGCTGGAAAATCGTCGATTCACTCTCTCTCGGTCTCGGCGTCGTGGTGCTCGCCGAGCGTCTCGGCCACGATCTCGTGGCGCCGGACGCCTATGAGGGGCAGGTCGAGGAGACCGCATCGCACCTTGCCGCGTTCGAGGCGACGCACCGCATCCGCGACAAGCTCGCCGCTAGGCAGGTCCAGATGCTTGGCACCTCGGGCACCGTCACCACGTTGTCGGGCATGCACATGAATCTGCCGCGTTACGAGCGGGCCCTTGTCGACGGCTCGTGGATCGAATTGACGGCGATCCGCGGCATCTGCGCATCGCTTCGCGTGCTCGACCGGTCCGGTCGGGCCGCCAATCCGTGCATCGGAACCGAGCGCGCGGACCTTGTGCTCGCGGGCTGCGCGATCCTCGAGGGCATCCTCAAGGTCTGGCCGGTGCCGCGGCTGCGCGTCGCCGACCGCGGCCTGCGCGAGGGCATCCTGCTCAATCTGATGCGCGCAGCGCTGCCGGCCTTTGCGTCGGCCTGAGAGACGTCGGATGGCGCGCGCGGCAAAACCGGGCGGCGGCCCGGGCGGGCGCCGCTTATCGCAGCGGGTGAAGACGGCGAAGGGGCGCTCGACATCATCGCAGCGCTGGCTCAACCGCCAGATCAACGATCCCTATGTCGGCGAGGCGAAGCGGCGCGGCTACCGGTCGCGGGCGGCGTTCAAGCTGATCGAGATCGACGACAAACTGCACCTGCTGCGTCCCGGCCTCCGCGTGCTCGATCTGGGTGCGGCACCGGGCGGATGGACTCAGGTCGCGGTCGAGCGCACCAAGGCCGCGCTGGGCGGCGGGGCGCAGGTCGTTGCCCTGGATGTCCTGGACATGGAGCCGATCCCCGGGGCCACCATCCTGCACGGGGATTTCCTCGCCCCCGATGCGCCGTCACGGCTACGCGAGGCGCTGGGCGGGCCGGTCGATGTGATGCTGTCCGATATGGCGCCGCCGACGATGGGTCAGCCTGATATCGACCATCTGCGGATCATGAGTCTAGCCGAGGCGGCACTCGCCCTGGCCGATGAGGTGTTGAAGCCGGCTCAAGGCTCATATCCGGGCGGGGCATTTGTCGCGAAGTTGCGGCAAGGAAATGGCGAGCCCGAATTCTTTGCCGAGCTCCGGCGCCGGTTCGCCGCCGCGCGGCGAGTAAAGCCGCCCGCGAGCCGGCCGGAATCGGCCGAGTTTTTCGTCGTTGGTACGGGGTTCCGCGGAGCCGCATCGCGCTAAATCCTACCGTCGAGGCCGCCGCATGCCTTGATCTAGATCAACGGGGTGGCGGTTTTCGCGCGGTAGCGCGGGCCGCTATTCGCCTTGGCATCCGGTCGCCAATGTGTATGATGGCGGGCCACCTCTGAAACCCGAGAGATGGCATGCAAATCCGCGACGCGCTGACCTTTGACGACGTGCTGCTGAAGCCGGCGGCCTCATCCGTATTGCCGGCCGAGTGCGACACGCGCACGCGATTGACGCCGCGCATCGAGCTCGGGATCCCACTGTTGTCGGCGGCCATGGACACGGTGACCGAAAGCCGGCTCGCCATCGCGATGGCCCAGGCGGGCGGGCTCGGCGTCATCCATCGCAATCTCGACGTGGCGCGGCAGGCCGACGAGGTGCGCAAGGTCAAGAAATTCGAATCCGGCATGGTGGTGAATCCGGTCACCATCGGGCCGGACGCCACGCTCGCCGACGCGCTGCAGCTGATGGCGGACAACAACATCTCCGGCGTGCCGGTGGTCGAGCCGGCGACGCGCAAGCTGGCCGGCATTCTCACCAACCGCGATGTCCGCTTCGCCTCCAATCCGCACCAGCCGGTGCGCGAGCTGATGACCAAGGACAGGCTGGTCACCGTCCGCGAGGGCGTGTCGCGCGACGACGCCAAGCGCCTCCTGCATCAACACCGGATCGAGAAGCTCCTGGTCGTCGACGACTTCTACCGGTGCATCGGCCTGATCACCGTCAAGGATATCGAGAAGGCGCAGCGCTTCCCGAACGCGACCAAGGACGAGAAGGGGCGGCTGCGCGTCGCGGCGGCGACCGGCACCGGCGACAACGGCGTGGTGCGCGCCGAGGCGCTGTTCGACGCCGAAGTCGACGTCGTGGTTGTCGACACGGCGCACGGCCACTCGCAAGGCGTGCTCGACACCGTCCGGCGGGTGCGCCGCCTGTCCAATTACTCGCAGATCGTCGCGGGCAACGTCGCCACCACCGACGGCGCCCAGGCGCTCATCGACGCCGGCGCCGACGCGGTCAAGGTCGGCATCGGCCCAGGCTCGATCTGCACGACGCGTGTCGTGGCCGGCGTCGGCGTGCCGCAGCTGACGGCGCTGTTCGATACGGTCGAGCTCTGCCACAAGCGCAACGTCCCGGTGATCTCGGATGGAGGCATCAAATACTCGGGCGACCTCGCGAAGGCTATCGCCGCCGGTGCCGACGTGGCGATGCTGGGCTCGCTGTTTGCCGGGACCGACGAGGCCCCCGGCGAGGTGTTCCTGTATCAGGGCCGGTCGTACAAATCCTATCGCGGCATGGGCTCGGTCGGTGCCATGGCGCGCGGCTCGGCCGATCGCTACTTCCAGCAGGACATCAAGGACACGCTGAAGCTGGTTCCCGAGGGCATCGAGGGCCAGGTGCCGTACAAGGGACCGGTCGTCAACGTCGTGCATCAGCTCGTCGGCGGCCTCAAGGCGGCGATGGGCTATACCGGCAACCGCACCATCGCCGAGATGCAGAAGAACTGCGAATTCCTGAAAATCACCTCGGCGGGCCTGCGCGAAAGCCACGTCCACGACGTAACCATTACCCGCGAAGCGCCGAACTACCGGCCGGGGCTGTAACGCAAGCCGGCCGTGGCGGCGCTGCGATCACGCTCGCGTTCGTCTGCTCTCAATGGTAGAGACGATTGAATAAATCTCAACCGTCGGTAAGGAGAGCGAAATGGCTGAACCCGGCCGCCGGGACGATCCGATCCGCCACGTCGTCCTGTTGATCATGGAGAATCGGTCGTTCGACCAGATGCTCGGCTGCTTCCATCCGGCGGTCGACGGGATCGATCCGGGGGTGCCGGGGATGAACCGCGACCGGGCCGGCCGTCCGTACTATCAGGCCCCGACCGATGTGCGGCAGATGCTGCTCGATCCGCATCACGAGGTGGCGCATGTCCGCACGCAGCTCGACGGCAACAACGGCGGCTTCGTCCTCGATTTCGAAGCCTGTTACCCGGACAGTCCGCCGGACGCGCGCCAATTGATCATGAGCTATTACCCGCGGGGTTTCCTTCCGGCGCTGCATGCGCTGGCGCAGGACTTCACGATCTGCGACCACTGGTTCTCGTCGCTGCCGGGTCCCACCTGGCCGAACCGCTCCTTCGCCTTGACCGGCACGTCCAACGGGCGCGTGAACATGCCCGGCGACGGGGAGCACACGATTGATCTCGCCGGCTGGTTCGAACAGGACCAGACGACTATTTTCGACAACCTCACCGAGAAGGGCATTCATTGGAAATCGTATTTCCATGACGTGCCGCAAAGCGCCGTCCACTGCCATCAACGGAAGCCGGAGAACGTCTCGCGCTACTTCTACATCGACGAGTTCTTCGAAGACGCCCGCGGCCGCGAGGACGAGTTTCCGCAGTTCTGCCTGATCGAGCCGGACTTCAACGGCGTCAATGAGAACGACGATCACCCGCCGCACGACGTGATGAAGGCAGAGCGCCTGCTGGCAAACGTCTATAACGCGCTGCGCGCCAACGAGAAGCTGTGGGAATCGACGCTACTGGTGGTGTTTTGCGACGAACATGGCGGGTTTTACGATCATGTCGTGCCACCGCCGGCCGTTCGGCCTGACGACCGCCGGGACGAGTACAGCTTCGATCGGCTGGGCGTGCGGGTGCCGGCCCTGCTGGTGTCGCCGTGGATGGACCGGCGCACCGAGACGATGCAGTTCGATCACACCAGCGTGCTGAGATATCTGATCGACAAATGGGACCTCGACCCCATGGGGAGGCGCGCGGCGGAGGCGATCAGCATCGGCGTGGCGCTGACCCGCCGAACGCCGCGCCCCGCCCACGACACTATCGCCCGCATCGAGCTGACTGCCGACCAGCTGGCCGCACCCAATCCCGAGGTCGAGGAGCACGCCTTCGGCAAGAGCCCCCACCACAAGGCACTGCAGGCCTTGCGCGCCTACCTGATTGCGGATGCGATGGAAGGTCTGCCGCGGATGCTCGTGCCGATCGCGCGTCTCTATGTGGCGCTGAAGCGCGCCTGGGAGCGCTTGCTCGATCATTTCCATGTTCTGCACGTCTCGATCGCGGATCTGGACAAGGTGACGTCGTTGCGGACCGGGGTCCGCGGCGATTTTGCGCGGTTCCTCCGCCGGCGCAAGCGGCGGGACGTCCGGGCGATCTCCCGCATCATCCGCAACGCGGCACTTCCCGTGCACCGGCGCGAGCACGCGGTTCACACCCTGGCGTTGGTCGGGAACCGGAGCTTCCACCGGCGGGAGGATAAGATCCGAGCCGCCACCGAATGGCTCGATCGGCACCGGAAATAGCGTCCGCCGCGAGCCGTCTGGCGCGCCGGGGCTAACATCTGTATTTGTCAGCGCGGCGACAACACGCGCCTGCGCATTTGACCAATATGGACAGCCCATGACTCCCGGCGCCCGCGTTCAGGCCGCCATCGAAATCCTCGATGCCATTGCCGCGGGTGGATCGGGACGCGGCGGCGCGCCGGCCGACGCGGTGGTGAACCTGTATGTGCGGGCACGGCGCTATATCGGCTCCAAAGACCGCGCCGCCATCCTCGGGCTGGTCTATTCAGTGCTGCGCCGTCGCGCGCAGCTCGACTGGTGGATTGGGTACGCGCGGGAAGGGGCGCACCGCGGAACTTACGGCGCGGATTCCCGCCGTCGCGCCATCGCGGCCCTAGCCATCCTCGAGCGCTGGCCGACCTCCGAGATCGCCGAGGCGTTCGACGGCTCGAAATTCCGGCCGGCGATCCTGGACCGGGCAGAGGGCCACCTCGCCGCCGCCCTGGCGGGGCGCAGCATCGATCATCCGGATCAGCCGGAGGCGGTGCGGTTCAACAGCCCGGAGTGGCTGCTGCCGGAGCTCCGTCAGCGCTTCGGCGGCGATCTCGCGCGGGAGATGCAGGCGCTGAACGAACCGGCGCCGCTCGATCTCCGGGTGAACGTGCTGAAGGGGACCCGCGCCGCCGCGGTGAAGGCGCTGGCGGCGGGCGGCATCACCGCGGCGCCGACCAAGCTCTCGCCGTGGGGATTGCGCGTCGAGGGTCGGCCGAACCTGCCGGTGCACGACGCCTTCAAGACTGGCCTGGTCGAAGTGCAGGACGAGGGCTCGCAGCTGGCAGCGCTGCTCGTCGACGCGCAGCCGGGCTTTAGGATCTGCGATTTCTGCGCCGGCGCCGGCGGCAAGAGCCTGGCGATCGCGGCGGCGATGCAGAACAAGGGGCATGTCGTCGCCTGCGACGTGTCGGGCCCGCGTCTCGACAGCGCCACCAAGCGGCTGCGGCGCGCCGGCGTGCACAATGTCGAGCGCCGCCACCTCGAGGGCGAGCGCGATCCGTGGGTCAAGCGGCATGCCGGCGCGTTCGACCGCGTCTTGATCGACGCGCCATGCTCGGGCACCGGCACATGGCGGCGCAATCCCGACGCGCGGTGGACGTTGACGGCGCAGGACGTGGCGGAGCTGCGCGAGCTCCAGGCGCGCATCGTCGCCAGCGCCAGCCGCCTCGTGAAGCCGGGGGGCCGGCTCGTTTACGTGACCTGCTCGTTGCTGCCGGCGGAGAACGAGCGGCAGGCCGAGGTCTTCGCCGCTCAGCCGGGGTTCACGCCGGTGCCGATCTCGACCGTGTGGGCGGGCACCATCGGCGGCGCATGTCCGCCGCCCGATCCGTATCTCCGCCTGTCCCCGGAGCGTCACGGCACCGATGGATTTTTTGTCGCGGTTTTTGAGCGCCGGAGCGAGAATGCCGGCGGAGGCTAGAGTGACACGCTGGCTCCTCATGCCGATCCTGCTGGCGGTGATGTCCGCGGGGCGTCCGGCTGCCGCCCTGCCGGTCGATCTGCAGCTCGTGCTCGCGGTCGACGTATCGCGCAGCATCGATGCAGAGGAGGCGAGGCTGCAGCGGGAGGGATATCTCGCGGCCCTGGCTCATCCGCAGGTGCTCCAGGCGATCCGCTCCGGTGCGTTCGGGCGGATCGCGGTCACCTATGTGGAATGGGCGGGCTCGAGCTATCAGCGGACCGTGGTCGACTGGAGCGTCATCGATGGCGACGCCAGCGCCAGGCCGTTCATCGAGAAGCTGGCGGAAGCCGCCTACATGTCGCGCAACTGGACGTCGATCAGCGGCGCCATCGATTACGCCATGGACATGTTCCAGCACCCGGCGGGCTTCGAGAGCACGCGCCGTGTCATCGATATTTCGGGCGACGGGCGCAACAACGAGGGCCGCGAGGCCGACGAGGCCCGCGACGAGGCGGTGGCCGCCGGGGTCACGATCAACGGCCTGCCCATCGTCAACGACCGGCCGAATTTTGGCCGCCCGCCCGAGGCGGACCTCGACATCTTCTATCGCGAACACGTGATCGGCGGGCCGGGCGCGTTCCTCATCGTGGCCGAGAACTTTTCTTCGTTCGCGAGCGCGATCCTGAACAAACTGATCCGGGAAATCGCCGGCGAACCGCCCGCTGTTGCATCAGCCGAAGGCGACTGAGCATCGTACCGCGTATCGGTATTTCCGCATGCCTGACGCGCAACTTTCTGAGTCGGAAACGCTGGCATGGGGAGCGAATCGTGGTAGGTTATTTATATGACAACGATTGGACTCGCTACGGATCGGGCCGCTGTCGGTATCGCAAAGGTTTACGTCGACACATGGCGGAGTGCTTACGCAGGGCTGCTCCCCAACCGCGTTCTGATCGGAATGTCCTATGAGCGCCAAGCCCGTGAGTGGTCCTGGGTCATCCGTAACCGGGCCGACGCCCAGCCGGTCATCGTCGCCGCCGAGCCGAACCGGGGTGTGGTCGGCTTTGTCAGTTTCGGGCTGAGCCGCATCGCCGACCGGCCCGCCAGCGGCCCGTATTCGGGTGCCGGCGGATCGAATGTCGGCGAACTCTTCACTCTGTATGTCCGCCCGGAACTGCAGGAGCGCGGTATCGGCCGGCGGCTCCTCGCCGCGTCCTTCACGGCGATGCAGGAGCGCGGCTATGAGCGCGGATTCCTGTGGGTGCTGCGGGACAACCCATCCAGGTATTTCTATGAACGGATGGGCGGCCAGCCAATCGCCGAGCGGCGAGAACGGCTGTGGGGCTGCCTTCTGGATGAGATCGCCTATGGCTGGCCGGATCTCACCCAGGCACTGGACCGGCTCGGCTCATGCGAGACCGGCGGCTGATCCGGCCGGGACGCTCTCGCCGCCACATCAGATCCTCGCCCGTCGAAACCCGGCTCCCGCGGCCTGTCCTGCGCGGGCATGACCCGGTAGAGTGTCGGTCGTGACCGATACGATTCTCATTCTCGATTTTGGGAGCCAGGTGACGCAGCTGATCGCGCGGCGCGTACGCGAGAGCGGCGTTTACTGCGAGATCCATCCGTTCGCCAAAGGTGCCGAGGCGCTGCGGCGGCTGAAGCCGCGCGGCGTGATCTTTTCCGGCGGCCCGGCCTCGGTGCTCGACGGCGGCGCCAGCCCGCGCGCGCCCGACGAGATCTTCAAGTCCGGCCTGCCGGTGCTCGGCATCTGCTACGGCCAGCAGACCATGGTCGCCCAGCTCGGCGGCAAGGTCGAAAGCTCCGACCACCGCGAATTCGGCCGCGCCTTCATCGACGTCATCGAGGAATGCGACCTGCTCGCCGGCCTGTGGCCGCAGGGGGCGCGCGAGCAGGTGTGGATGAGCCACGGCGACCGGGTGGTCGAGATGCCCCCCGGCTTCCGCCGCGTCGCGATCAGCGACGGCGCGCCGTTCGCGATCATCGCCGACGATGCGCGCCACTATTACGGCGTGATGTTCCATCCCGAGGTGGTGCACACGCCGCACGGCGGCGACCTGATCCGGAATTTCACGCATCATGTCGCCGGCTGCCGCGGCGACTGGACCATGGCCGCGTTCCGCCGCGAGGCGATCGAGCGCATCCGCGCCCAGGTCGGCCGGGGCAAGGTGATCTGCGGCCTGTCCGGCGGCGTTGATTCATCGGTCGCGGCGGTGCTGCTTCACGAGGCGATCGGCGAGCAGCTCACCTGCATTTTCGTCGACCACGGATTGCTGCGCCAGGGCGAGGCGGAGCAGGTGGTCGAGCTGTTCCGCAACCACTACAACATTCCGCTCGTGCATCGCGACGCCAGTGCCTTGTTCCTCGGCAAGCTCGCCGGCATCGTCGATCCCGAGGCCAAGCGCAAGACCATCGGCGCCACCTTCATCGATGTGTTCGAGGAGGAGGCGCGGAAAGTCGGCGGCGCCAACTTCCTCGCCCAGGGAACGCTTTATCCCGATGTGATCGAATCGGTCTCCTTCACCGGCGGGCCGAGCGTCACCATCAAGTCGCATCACAATGTCGGCGGCTTGCCCGACCGCATGAACCTGAAGCTGGTCGAGCCGCTGCGCGAGCTGTTCAAGGATGAGGTGCGGGCCCTCGGCCGCGAGCTCGGGCTCCCGGACAGCCTGGTCGGCCGCCATCCGTTCCCCGGGCCGGGGCTGGCCATCCGCATCCCCGGCGACATCACGCCGGAGAAGCTGGCCATCCTGCGCAAGGCGGATGCGATCTATCTCGAAGAGATCCGCCGCGCCGGGCTGTACGACGCGATCTGGCAAGCGTTCGCCGTGCTGCTGCCGGTGAAGACCGTCGGCGTCATGGGCGACGCGCGATCCTACGATTACGTCTGCGCGCTGCGCGCCGTCACCTCGACCGACGGGATGACCGCGGACTCCTATCCGTTCGCACACGAGTTCCTGGCCGCGTGCGCGACGCGGATCATCAATGAGGTGCGCGGCATCAACCGCGTCGTCTACGACGTGACATCGAAGCCGCCCGGCACGATCGAGTGGGAGTAAGGGAGCATATTCCCGGATAGTGTGGGATACCTTGAATGCGATGGGTTTCTGATCGAGGCCGATAGATACCGATAGGTGACAAAACGAAGGCTGAAAGGACTTTGCGGCATGCGATCGTCTAGAGCTTAGACGCGGGAGCCTCCGGCTCTTCAACGGCGATACGATTGCTCCCTCTCTCTCAAGATGATCTTGCTTTCACTGCAAAGGGTTGAGACGAACGAACGTAAGTGGCCCTTGCCGCGTTGTCAGCCGATGGTTCGGCGATCACTCGCGTAGTTTGGCCTGTGGCAGGGTCAGCCGAATCTCCAGTCCACTGTTCGTGAAGTCCCGAGAAAAACTGCCGCTAAGGGCGGTGGTTGCTGCCCGTGCGAGGCGACTGCCGAATCCTTCACGCGCCGATTCTCCCGCGCGCGAAACCACTCCAGCTTCTCGCCAAGTAATGCAAAAGTCATGCTCCTGTTCAACGCATTCGATCTGCACTTGGCCGGAGGGATCTACCAGAGCCCCATATTTGAGCGCGTTTGTCGCGAACTCGTGAAGGAGTAAAGCAATGTTCGTAACCGCGCTGCGCCCGAGTTGAATGTCCGGGCCAGATACAACAATCCGGCGTTCGGGCGTCCCCTCGTGATGATAAGGCTCTGTCACCTCGGCGATGAGCGTATGGAGTGTCGCAATCTGGTGAGGGTTGGTCTCTGTGCCCGACAGGGTCAACGAATGGGCTCGACTAAGTGCCAAGAACTTGCCCTGGAGGTCAGAGACCAAATCCGGAACGGACGCAGCGCCGCGAGCGCTCAGATTGACCAGGCCTCCAGCCAACGCGAAGAGGTTTTTCACGCGGTGATTCATCTCACCGAGCAACAAATCCTTCTGCTCCTCGGCACGCCGCCGGTCCGAAATATCCCGTGCGATCTTCGAAGCGCCAACGACCTTCCCGCTCGAATCCAGAATGGGTGAGACTGACAGCGAGACGTCAACGAGACTGCCGTCCTTCCTCTGACGGATCGTCTCGTAGTGCTCAATGCGCTCGCCGCGCCGAATGCGGCTGAGAATTTCCGGCTCTTCGTCCTGCCGATCGCACGGGATGAGGATCGTCACGGGCTTGCCGATAACTTCATGTCCACAATAGCCGAAGAGGCGTTGAGCGCCGCCATTCCAGCTGGTGATGATGCCATTTGTGTCCTTGGAGAGGATCGCATCGTCGGAAGATTCGACGATCGCAGCCAATCGCTGGCTGGCAACCTCAGCTAATTTGCGCTCACTGATGTTCACGAGCACGTTCACGGCGCCAGCCAGTCTGCCGGCGTCGTCAAACAAGGGGGTCGGATAGGCGAGGAACGGGATGCGTGTTCCATCGGGTCGCTCCGCCGCGGCCTCTTGGCCATTGATTGCTCTTCGCTCCTTCAGGGCGACCGCCATGGGACATTGATCATGCGGAAGGGGCGTTCCATCGGGCCAGTAGAGCTTCCACGAGCCACAGAACTCGCTCCGGCCGATTTCGGGCGTCATGCCCCACAGCTCGGCGGCGGCTTCGTTATAGAATGTGATCCTGCCTTCCGGATCGGTTGTGTAGAGCGCCGCCGGAAGAGATTGCAGGATGGCCTCGACGTCCACCACATGACCGGTGGCCTGCCGGCGTTCCTGGCCCGGGAATCCGCTGTCGCGGAAGACGTTTACCGCGCCCGTCACTTGGCCGTGGACGTTCTTCAGGACCTCTATGTTCACCAGCGCCACGATGCGGCTGCCATCGGGCCGTTCGATCTGTATGCGCTCATCACGGTAGCTTCGACCGGTTGCGAGGGCTGTGGCCATGGGACATCCCGCGGACGCGATATGCACGCCTCCCAAGTCGAACAGGCGGTACGAACCGCAGAACCGTTCGTTGGTCTCGCCCAGCCGCGGCTCGCGCCCCCACAAAGCGGCGGCCGCACGATTGTAGCGAAGGATTATTCCGTCGGCATCGCAAGCGTACACACCGACGGGAAGGCTCTCCAACAGAAGGCTGTCATCGAGATCGTCGGGCAGCGAGGGTGTGACATTGGAGACGCGCGTCATATCAAGCGTTGACATCTCTTCCTCCGTATCAGTTCATGCAGGCGTTACAATTATAGGAAGCGGCTGCTTCTCTTGAGAGGAGGCAAAGGATCGCCTGGCCAGGCAAGTTGATGGGCAGAAGTTCTCAACATATTCACCGCAGTACATCCTTGGTGCTAGTGACGAGAACGCAAGTGCAGCCGGTCTCGCTCCAGACGCGTTGGTCGCTTGCTCTTGGGGCGCCGTAGTTGTAGTCGCCCGGTGA
>WNFI01270338.1_pt1 | contig 122969 bp, 123 predicted proteins | sample 5400471 | NCBI WGS metagenome assembly WNFI01 (sample SAMN13153348, study PRJNA577476) | soil metagenome | isolation source: 100 cm saprolite on Douglas fir-dominated hillslope | place: USA:California | collected 2013-09-17
GTGTTGCGCCGGTACCGCAGAACGAGGACCAGATCCCCTGGCACCAGGAGGGTGGCCCCACGGCGTTCGCGCCGTTCGATGCCGATACGTCGTATTTCGGCAGCCCCAGGAACGTCCGGATGGTGAATTTTCCAGTCCGGGATCTCGATGCGATGTTCACGCAGCTGCGCGCGGCCGGTGTCGACGCGGTGCTGGACGCTCAGCAATACCCCAATGGTAGATTTGCCCGACTCCATGACCCGGAGGGCGATCCGATCGAGCTCTGGGAGCCCCGAGGCTAACCCATGTGCTCCAGCAGCAGGGCTCCATGAAGAACCTGGCCTTTGTCATCGCACTTCTGGTTCTGGCCCTCGGCGTGACCGGCCTCTTTGTGCCCACCGGCCTGGTCTGGGTTGGCCAACACTCCCTCACCCCCGGGGCGTTCTACGGCATCGCCGTGGTGCGAGTCCTGTTTGGCCTCATCCTGATCCGGGCCGCAGCGGCTTCCCGCGCGCCCAAGACCCTACGCATCCTGGGCGCTGTGATTGTGCTTGCCGGGCTGGCGACGGCCCTGACGGCCGTGACGGGCCTGGTGGCCATCGAACGCGTGCACGCCATCGTCGATTGGTGGGTGCAACAGGGATCCTGGCTCGTCCGTCTTTCCGCCGTGCCGGTCCTGGCCCTGGGGAGTTTCATTGCCTATGCCTGCGCTCCCGCGCGGCGCGCCTGACAGCCGCATTCGTTTAGCCGCGGCGGCCGATGCGCCCGCACTCCTGGCCATTTACGCCCCTTTCGTGGCATCCACCGCGGTCTCGTTCGAAACGCTCGTTCCGACGGTCGAGGAATTCGCGGCGCGAATAGTCAGGTCCCTGGCAGCCTGGCAATGGCTGGTCGCTGAGCGCGACGGTCGTTGCATCGGCTACGCCTATGGCTCGACCCACCGCTCGCGTCCCGCATACCGTTGGTCGGTCGAGGTTTCGGCCTACGTGCATCCTGACCACCATCGCCAGGGCGTAGGTCGCGCGCTCTATCTGAGCTTATTCGAGGAACTGGCGCAAAAAGGGTACTGTCATGCCTACGCCGGAACCACACTGCCCAATGAGGGCAGTATCGCTTTGCACCGCAGTGTGGGCTTCGAGCCCATCGGGGTTTTCAGGGCCGTTGGTCGCAAGTTTGGACAGTGGCACGATGTCGCCTGGTTTCAGAAGACTCTGCGCGACGGTCCGCCGAGTGGCGTTGATACCGATTAGGAAAACAGGGGGATGAAAGGACAGTCTGCTGCTGAACCCACCGCTGCAGAGCGGCCGCGTGCGATCGGCGCGCACGCGATGCTGGGCGCGCCCAGCCGGTGAGCAACCTCAGTCACGGATTGATGGCGTTATTCCTGGCTGCCGTCCTGGCCTGGCAGCTCGCATCCGGACGGGCGCTGGGTACCTGGTGGTTCCCGAACATCACCCGCCAGGACAGCCCGGCGACCTATTGGTTTGTAGTGGCCGTCCAGGGCGCTATCCTTGTCGCATTCCTGTTCACCGGGAAAACGTGGCACCTGCGCTAGCACGAATTGCGGTCTGAGTTTGAGAGGTCATCACCATGCACACGCCGGAGTCCGTCTCCCCAACCTCCCTGGCAGGATCGGCGCCTGTGGACTTGCGCGCAATCATCAGCGACGCGCTCGCTTATTGGGAGCCACGGCGCATCGCCTACAACTTCATCCTCACCGCTATGGTCCTGGGTCGGGTGGCCCTGACCTGGCCGCACTTTCGCAGCGTCTACACCGGGTCGATGGTTCTGGCCCTGTTGGTGCTCGCGGTGCTGGCGAACGTCTGCTACTGCGCCGCCTACCTGGTCGATGTTCCAGTCCAATACTCCTCGTTTCGCCCTCAGTGGCGCCGCTGGCGCTGGGCGCTGTGGACACTGGGGATGCTCGTCGCGGCAGTGCTGGCGTTCTATTGGATGCTCGATGAGCTTAATATCTGAGTAGGAGCGGAATCATGAAAGCCTATGTCATCACCACGGGTACGCTGTTCACCGTGCTTGTTGCGCTGCACGTCTGGCGTGCCTTCCTCGAAGGGTCGTCCATGTTCAAGGACCCGTTCTTCATTGCCACCACCGCCACCAGCGCGGCTCTGGCCGTGTGGGCGTATCGCCTGCTGACTAAAACCCCAAAGGCGTAGGAGACCGCAGGCGCGAGGTCCGCGCACGCGCAGGAGTGGGTATGCATTACTTACTTTTATACGAATACGTGCCGGACTACCTCCAGCGCCGCGGCGAGTTCCGGAACCAGCACCTGAAAGCGGCCTGGGAGTCGCACGCGCGCGGCGAGCTGATCCTCGGCGGCGCCTTTGCCAATCCGGCGGATGGTGGAGCGCTACTGTTTCGCAGCGAATCGCGACGCGTACCTGAACGCTTTGCCGTGACCGATCCTTATGTGCTGGGCGGTCTGGTGACCCGGTGGCAGATTCGGGAGTGGACGACCGTAGTGGGCGAGTCGGCCAGCGCACCCGTGCGCCCCGTGGACTAGCGACGGCTTGGAGTCCTCCCTGATCAGGTCGCAACCATCACTATTGCCCGCAGGGCCGCGTCCCTGGGCTTCAAAGAGGGAGCATCGAGTGTGAAAGTTCCGGTGGAAGGCGGATGTGATTGCCGGGCCGTGCGATATCGCATGGAATCAGCGCCGCTCGTTGTTCACTGTTGCCACTGCCGGTGGTGCCAGCGGGAAACTGGCGCGTCTTTTGCGCTGAACGCTATGATTGAGACGAGCCGGTTGACCCACCTCGGAGTGGCTCCGCAGCTGCTGCAGACCCCGACCCACAGCGGCAAAGGCCAGGATATTGCAAGATGCCCGAAATGCTGGATTGCACTGTGGAGCCATTACTCAGGCGCGGGGCGGGTTCTGGCCTTCGTTCGCGTGGGCACGCTCGATGAGCCCGATGCGTTTCCGCCGGACATCCATATCTACACCGAGTCGAAGCAGCCGTGGGTGGTTCTTCCCGACGCCGTGCCGGCGTTCCCGGCCTACTATGATCGGGAACAATACTGGTCCAGGGAGAGCCTGGACCGAAGGCGCGCGATTCTGTCGCAGATCGAAGCTCGTCCGGCCGCCCTGCTGCGCGGCGATGCCTGACGGCGGAGGTCACCGGAGAGCACCATGCTGACCGCCACCTGCCATTGCGGAGCCGTCGGCCTGCAGGTGCGGCGGCGGCCACGCACCCTGACGGACTGCAACTGCTCGATCTGCCGTCGCTACGGCGCGCTGTGGGCCTATTACAAAAGGAAGGATGTGCGTGTGCGCGCGGTCCGTGCGCGAAGCGATGAGTACTCGTGGGGCGAGCGCTCCCTGAAGTTCATGCGCTGCGGCGTTTGCGGCTGCGTCACGCATTGGTCGCCGATGTCCAGGAGCAGCGGTGAGCGGATGGGAGTGAACGCGCGCAATTTCGCGCCCGAGGTGCTCGCGGGCATCCGGGTACGAAAACTCGACGGCGCCCACACCTGGAAATATCTGGACTGAGCCGCGCACACATGCTGATCCCCGGAAGCTGCCATTGCGGGAACCTGTCCTTCCGGCTGGCGTGGGAGCCGAGTCCAACGGAAATCCCTGCGCGTGCCTGCACCTGCTCCTTCTGCACCAGGCACGGCGGTGTGTGGACCTCCTCGCCATCCGCTACGCTGACGGTCGCAGTCAGGGACGCCGCACTCGTGTCGAACTACACCTTCGGGACCAGGACGGCGGAGTTTCACGTGTGTGCACGCTGCGGCATCGTGCCAGTGGTCACCAGCCGGCTCGGGGGGCGCCGGTACGCCGTCGTGAGCGTCAATGCCTTCGAAGGCGTCGCTCCCTCGCTGATTCGGCGCACACCGGCGAGCTTCGATGGCGAGGGGCAGGGGGAGCGGCTCGAACGGCGCAAGCGCAGCTGGATCGCGAATGTCGAATTCCCCGAGGAGCTGCTCGCGATGATCGGGGACTAGCGGCATGCTCGATCCGCTGCTCATCGACCTGCCGGAGTCCATTGACACGGAACGCCTGCAGCTGCGGCCGCCTCGAACGGGCGATGGAGCGCTGCTGTACGCCGCGATCGCGGAATCCCTGCCCGAGCTGCGGCGCTTCCTGGCCTCGTTGCCGTGGGTGGCGACGGAACAATCGGTGGAGGCGTCCGAGCGCTACTGCCGCAATGCGCAGGCCAACTTCCTCGCCCGCAAGGACCTGCCTTTCCTGCTGTTCGAAAGATCCACCGGTGAGCTGCTGGGCGCGACGGGGCTGCATCGCATCGCGTGGGATACGCCCAAGGCCGAAGTGGGCTACTGGGTGCGCACTTCCAGATCCGGCAATGGCTTCATCGGCGAGGCGGTCACGGCGATGACAGCGTACGCCTTCCAGCAGCTGCGCGCCGTGCGAGTCGAGCTCGTCACGGACGAAGGCAACCGCGCCTCGCGCAGAGTGGCCGAACGCTGCCAGTTCCAGCTGGAAGGCATACTGCGCCATGAGCGGCGTGCCGCCGATGGTGTCCTCGTGAACACCTGTATCTACGCGCGTCTTCCACCAGCGCAGTGATCGCCCGAGGTCAATGATGCGAGCAGCTGTCTACGATCACACGGGCCCCGCCGCCGAAGTGCTGAGCATCGCGGAGCTTCCCACACCGGCGCCGGGACCCCAGGAGGTTCGTGTCCGGCTGAGGTGGTCCGGGGTCAACCCGTCGGATGTCAAGACGCGCGCCGGCGTGCGCAGCAAGACGCTGCCGTTTCCGAGGATTGTGCCGCACAGCGACGGCGCCGGCGTGATTGACCAGGTGGGCGAGGGGGTAGACCGCGCGCGCATCGGGGAGCGCGTCTGGCTGTGGAACGCGGCCTGGCAGCGCCCGGACGGAACGGCGGCCGAGTACGTGGCGCTGCCTGCGCCGCAGGCGGTGAGGCTGCCGGACGGGATCGACCTGGCGGCGGGCGCCTGTCTCGGGATACCGGCGCTCACCGCGTATCACGCGGTCACGGTAGACGGCGGCGTCCGGGGCAAGGCCGTCCTGGTGGCAGGCGGAGCGGGAGCGGTGGGCCACTACGCGGTGCAGTTGGCGAGACTGCAGGGGGCCAGGCAGATCATCGCCTCCGTCAGCACTCCGGAGAAGGCGGCGCTCGCGCGCGCGGCAGGTGCCGAACTCGTCGTGAACTACAGGACCGAAAATCTGGTGAACCGATGTCTCGAGGCCACGGCGGGTGTGGGGATGGATCGCATCATCGAAGTCGATTTTGCCGCGAACGTGACCGCCGATTTTGCGGTGCTACGACCGGAAGGCGACATCGCCGTCTACGGGAGCGGTGCCGGAGAGGTGGCCGTGCCCTTCGTTCCCGCGATCATGAAAAATGTGCGCCTCAGATTTTTCATCGTCTACAACCTGAATCCGGAAGACCGCATGCGCGCCGTCAGGGACCTCAGCCTCTATCTGGAGACGAACAGCCTGGTGCACCACATCGGCGCCCGCCTGCCCCTCGCCCGCATTGGCGAGGCTCATGAACTTGTCGAACAGGGCCGGGTGACGGGGAACGTCGTTCTTGAAATCTAGTCCCCTGATGCGACAGGTGGGCCGATGCGATCCATAAGGCGAATCCGCATGGGCATCGCCGCCGTGGCGGTGCTGCTCGGCAGCGCGCCGCCGGCCCTGACGGCGACTGCGCCGCCCCAGGTTCCCACAGCGCAGCGGCTGGCGACAGGTGTGTGGATCATCAGTGGAGGGATACTTCCCGACCGGGAACCCGACGGAAACTCGGTCATCTTTGCCGCTCCCGCCGGCCTCATCGTCATGGATACGGGGCGCCACGACTGGCACGCCCAAGCGATTCTGGCTCTGGCGCTCGAGCAGGGAAAACCCATCATTGCCATCGTCAACAGCCATTGGCATCTGGATCATGTGAGCGGCAATCCGGCCCTGCGTGCGGCCTATCCCGGGCTGCACGTCTACGCCAGCAACGCGATCGACGGCGCCCTCAGCGGCTTTCTGCCCGCGAGTGCCGCCGCGAGCGCGGCCTACCTCGACGATCCGCAGCTGCCCGAGGAGACGCGCGCGGATCTACGCCTGGACATGGCGACGATTCAGCACGGCAGTGAACTGCGGCCCGACGTCGTCATCAGCGCCTCGACGGCCCTATCGCTGGGTGGGCGCAAGTTCAGAATGAATCTGGCGCGCGACGCCGCGACGAGCGGCGACGTGTGGCTGTTCGACCCGCGGACCGGCATTGCGGCGCTCGGCGATCTGGTGACGCTGCCGGCGCCCTTCCTCGATACCGCCTGCCCTGAAGGCTGGAAAGCCGCGCTGGCGCAAGCGAGCGCGACGCCGTTCAGGATGGCGATCCCCGGCCATGGCGCTCCGCTGCAGCGGCGGCAATTCCTGCTGTACCGGCGGGCGTTCGATGCCTTCATCGATTGCTCGAACTCGGATCGTCCGGCGCCCGATTGCGCCACGAGCTGGGCGAATGCCGTGCAACCTTTGCTGCCCGCCGAGCCTGCGGAAATGCGCCGTGCGCAGTCCATGGCCGCCTACTACGTCGGGCTGCTCAGGGCCAACGGCGGGCGGAGCAAGTACTGCCAGGCGCAGCCCCGCACGAACGGGGGCGGCTGAGGATCCGATGGGAAGCCCCTGGGCGGTGCGCCTGATCGAGGCGAGCGATTACCCGGGCTGGCGGCCGCTATGGGACGGCTATAACGCCTTCTATGGCCGCCAGGGCGCGAGCGCGCTGCCGGAGCCGATCACGCTGAGCAGCTGGCAGCGCTTCCTCGATCCAGGCGAACCCATGTATGCCCTGGTGAGCGCTGACCAGGGAAGGCTTGTGGGCCTGGCGCACTACCTGTTTCATCGCAGCACCATCCGGCCAGAGCTGAGCTGCTATCTGTCGGACCTGTACACCCTGCCGTCTCACCGGGGCCGCGGCATTGCGCGGGCGCTCATCGAAGGGGTGTATGCGCAGTGCCGGTCAGCCGGAATCAAGGCAGTCTACTGGCAGACGCATGAATCCAACGCCGCGGGCCGGCGCCTTTACGACACGCTCGCGAGTTACGACGGATTTATCGTCTACGACCGCGAGCTCTGAACCGGCGCGGCCGGCGTGAGGTTGGCTGCGCTGCCCTGCAGGTGGAAGCGCACCAACACCTTATCGTCGAGCACTGCATCCCAGTCCGGATCGCCCACGCCAAAATACCTGCGTGACAGTTCAAAGCTCCCGTCGAAGGCGGTCGCCCGCCCCGTGTGCTGCACGGTGATGGACACGGTAATCGTCTGCGACTTGCCCTTGATGCTGAGCGTGCCGGTCGCGTCGAAATGATCCGCGCTGCCGGGCTTGATCGCCCCCGAGCGGAAACTGGCCTGGGGAAAATGCGTGCTGTCGAACCACGCAGTCTTGCGCAGTTCGGCATTGTAGGATTCATCGCCGATATCGAGACTGCCCGCCTCGACGTCGACGGCGGCACTGGCTGCCTCGGGATGGGCTGCATTGTAGAGGACCGTGCCGCTGAAGCGCTTGAAGGGCGCGTCGACCGGGACGCCTTCCTGCCTGAAGGTGGCAACGATCGCGCTCTGGCTCGCATCGATCGCGCCTTCGGACGCCAGCGCCGCCACCGCCGCCAGCGCGAGGCCGGCGAGCAGCAACATCCAGCGGGCGGAGGCGGGCGTCACAGCCGGGGATTCCGCGGCGCGCCGGTCAGCTGGACTGCCAGCGCAGCATGCGCCCCAGCGTGTCGTCGCGATCATGGTAGTAGTGCTTCATCGCCCCCAGGAGATGCAGGCCGATGAGGACGGCCAGCACCCAGCCGCCCGCGTCGTGGACATTCCTGGCGATTTCGTCCAGCACCTTGTCCTTGCCGACCAGATTCGGCAGGGGAATCAGGCCCAGGTAAACGACGGGAATGCCCGACGCATTACTGTACAGCCACCCCGTCAGCGGCTGCACCAGCAGCATGACGTACAGCAGCCCGTGCACGAGCTTGGAGGCCACGCGCTGCCAGGCCGGCATCGGCAGCAGCGCTGGCGGCGGGTGCGTCAGGCGCCAGAAGGAGCGCAGGAGCATCAGGGCAAGCACCGTGACGCCCAGCCACTTGTGCCAGTTGAAGAGCCTGAGTTTGAGCGGACTGAACACCATGTCGGTCATGGACCAGCCCAGGGTGAGGGCGGTGATGACCAGCGCGGCCACGAGCCAGTGCAGTGCGACGGCAGTGCGGGTGTAGGCAGTTGTCATCGGGGGCTCCGGCGCCCAGAGAATGAGCGCCAATTATCCATTCCGGCGCCCGCAATTGCGAGGGTGCGTCCGGTGCCGTGAGGCGCGTGGGTGCCACGCGGGACTCCATTCGGTTCAACTGCTACACTGCCTGCACCGCAGAATCAATCAGGGCCAACGCTTGAAACAACGCCGTTCGCTGCGCCTGCTGACCGGGCTCCTGGCACCGCTCCTGGTGAGTGCGCTGTGTGAGGCGCGCCACCGCGAGCCGGCCCCGGGACAGCCCGAAATTCGCTCGAGCTCGGTGCTGGTACTCGATGAGGGAAGTTCCACGGTGCTGCTCGCACGGCAGGTCGATCAGTCGACGCCGATCGCGTCGATCACCAAGCTGATGACGGCGCTGGTGGTGCTGGATGCGCAGCAGCCGCTGGATGAAACGCTGGTGGTGAGCGAGGCGGATCGTGAGCGCGGTCGCGGCGCCTTTTCAAGGCTGGGGGTGGGCACGCGCCTGAGCCGCGGCGATCTGTTGCACCTGGCGCTCATGTCCTCCGAGAACCGCGCGGCACATGTGCTGGCGCGCAATTATCCGGGTGGAGTGCCCGCGTTCGTGGCGGCGATGAACGCCAAGGCGCGCGTGCTGGGGATGCGCAATGCCCGATTCGTCGATCCGAGCGGTCTGTCGAGCGACAATGTCGCCAGTCCGGCGGATCTGTCGCGCCTGGTGATCGCGGCCTCGCAGGTGCCGGCGATCCAGGAGTATTCGACCGACGAGCGCTATGCCGTGCGCGTCGGCCGGCGGCAGATTGAGTATCGCAACACCAATCTGCTGGTGAGAAACCCCGCCTGGGACATCATCGTGCAGAAGACCGGGTACATCGCCGAAGCCGGCAAGTGCCTGGTGATGAAGGCGATGATCCAGGGCCGTTCCATCGTGATCGTGCTGCTCGATTCCTTCGGCAAGTACACGCGCGTCGCGGACGCCCAGCGCATCAGGAAGTGGCTCGAGACCAGACCGTCAGCGGGCGCGCTGTCCCTGCCTCAGGCCTGAGCGAGCTCGATCGCCGCGGACCGCGCGGACTGCACCGGCGACTGGCCGATGCTGCCGAACAGGACCACCGTCAGCAGACAGGCCGCCACGGCGCAGGCGAGGCTGCGGGCGAATCCGAGGGTTTTGCTTGCAGTGTTCATGGTCGTTGCTCCTGAGGTCGTGTTGATCATGCGCGGGGCGCCTTGCGGCTCTCGATGTAATAGCTGAGCAGTTGCGCGATGCCCAGCGCGACCGGGACCAGGCCCCACAGGTAGGTGCGGTTGTAGGTGTTGTAGAGCGCGATCATGATGGCGCCGCCCACCAGCAGCAGGGTCAGTCCGCGACGCAGGATCGTGGCAGGCGTACCCGGCCGGCGATGCCCGTTCTGGAAGAACTCGGGCGGGAGCGGCGGCACTTCCATGCCCTTCTCGATCGCCACCAGGCGCTCCTTGTGGTGCATGGCGAAGATGTCCCGCTTCTTGCGGTAGTCCAGCACCACGCTCAACATGGCGATGCCGATACCCATCACAATGGCGATGATCGGAATCATGAGGGCCAGGACGTCGCTGACTGAGGTCTCCATGGGGTCTATCCTTATGTGTGTGCGTTTCGTACGGCATTGATACCCGGCACCCTGTCCGGCGGTTTCAGCGGGGACCCGATCAGTCGCCGGACGGCCCTGCCGCCCGCCGGCCGGCCGCCGGGCGGCGGGACTGAAACCGGATCCCGGTCGGCCGGGTAGAAATGCGGTAAGGAGAGGCAGGTGCAGCAATCCGCCCGGTCAGACGGGATTCCGCCCGACCAGGATATCGTCGAATTGCTGCGTGGCGGGGCCGTGGAGAGGGCCTTTGAGCGGCTGGCGAGCCGCTACGAGCACAAGGTATACCGGCTATGCTGTTCTGTATTGCGCGATCCCGACCAGGCCCAGGACGCCGCCCAGGAAAGCCTGTTGCGGGTCTGGAAAGCGCTGCCGAAATACGACCAGCGGGCCTCCCTGTCCACCTGGATCTACACGATCACGCGCAATCGCTGCCTGACGGCGATCGAGCGGCGGCGCGTCCAGGAATCGCTCTCGGATCCGGCGGTGGAACTTGAAGTCGAGTCCGTTCACGCGAGCGCGCCGGAACGCGACGCGGACCAGGCCGCGATCCTGCGCGGGCTGGTCGAGGAGCTGCCCGCACGTTATCGCACCGCGCTCACGCTCTACTATTATGAAGAGCGGGACATCAGCGAGGTGGCGCAGATGCTGGGCACACCCGAAGGCACGATCAAGACCCATCTGCACCGGGCACGCGCGCTGCTGCTCGGGCGTCTGCGCGAGCTCGGGCTCGCCGATCCTGCGCAATGGCTGGAGAGACTGGCATGAAAACGGTAGATGATTCGACGCCGGGGGACGATCTCGAGCAAGCGCTGGATCGCGCCCTTGAGCGCAACTTCGTCGCGCCGCCACTTCCCGCCGGTTTCCGCCAGCAGCTGCATGCGGCGATCGCCCGCAGCGGCGTGCGGGACCCGGCGGCAATGGCCGCGGCGCTGGAGCGCGAGCATGAGGCCCAGCTGGCCGAACTGCGCAACGATTACGTGCGGCTGCGCCAGCGTACGCTGGGCACCCTCATCGGCGCGGCCTTCGCCACCGGGTTGCTGATCAACTTCGCCTTGCCGTGGATCAGCGCCCGTTTCGGTCCGAATGGCGTGTTTGCGCTGCCGGCGATCGGCGCCGCAGCAGGCCTGGCTTTAAGCGCCCGGGTGTGGTGGCGGCGCAGCGGTCTGGCGCGCCTGCTGCCTTAAGCGACTGCCACCCGACCCTGCAGGTCGTAACTGTCGGCGCCGGTGATGTCGATCTCGATGAATTCGCCCGGCCGTGTGGCCGCGGTGGCGGCGACGCGCACGACGCCATCGATCTCCGGGGCGTCGCCGGCGCTGCGCGCGATGGCGATGCCGTCTTCGACACGATCGACGAGCACCCGTAGCCGCCGGCCAATGCGCCGCTGCAGCCGGCTGGCGCTGATCGCGGCGGCGCGCTCCATGAAGCGCGCGTAGCGCTCCTCCTTGATCTCCTCCGGCACGGGGCCGTCGAGCGCGTTGGCGGCAGCGCCTTCCACCGCTGAATACCTGAAGCAGCCGACGCGATCGAGTTGCGCGGCATCGAGCCAGGTCAGCAGCAGTTCGAAATCCGCCGCGGTCTCGCCGGGAAAACCGACGATGAAGGTGCTGCGCAGGGTGAGTTCGGGACAGGCCAGGCGCCAGCCATTGATGCGCGCCAGGGTGTCTTCGGCATGCGCCGGCCGGCGCATGCGCCTGAGCACGGCCGGGCTGGCGTGCTGGAAGGGAACGTCGAGATAGGGCAGCACCTTGCCCGCGGCCATCAGCGGGATGACGGCATCGACGTGCGGATAGGGATAGACGTAGTGAAATCTCACCCACACGCCCAGCTCGCCGAGTGCGTGCGCGAGATCGATGAAGCGCGTCGCGCGCGATGCGCCGCGCCACTCGGCCGGGCGGTATTTCAGATCGCTCCCGTAGGCGCTGGTATCCTGCGAGATCACCAGCAGTTCGCGGACACCGCTCCGGACGAGCATCTCGGCCTCGCGCATGACCTCGTCGATGGGGCGGCTCGCAAGCAGGCCACGAAGCGAAGGGATGATGCAGAAGCTGCACTTGTTGTTGCAGCCCTCGCTGATCTTGAGATAGGCGTAGTGGCGTGGCGTGAGGCGGATGCCCTGCGGCGGCAGCAGATCCAGATGCGGGTCGTGCGGTTGCGGCAGGTGCTCGTTGACGGCGGCGAGCACGGCCGCGGTGGCGTGCGGGCCGGTGATCGCGAGCACCTTGGGATGGCGCGCCCGGATGCGATCCGGGTGCATGCCCAAGCATCCGGTCACCACCACGCGGCCGTTCTGGTTGAGTGCCTCGCCGATGGCGGACAGCGATTCGTCAATGGCGGCCTCGATGAAGCCGCAGGTGTTGACCACGACGAGATCGGCATCGCGGTATTGCGGCGCGATCCCGTAGCCGCGCAGCTTGAGCTCGGTGATGATGCGCTCGGAATCGACCAGCGCCTTGGGGCAGCCGAGGCTGACGAATCCCACCGCTGGCGCGGGCGTGCGCACCGGCGCGCGGCGGCGCTTTGCGGCTGTGCCGCCCGGCGCGGAAGCGGGTTCTGGATTCATGGGGTGATCGGGCCGGGGAGCGGCGCGTCCGGTACAATGAGCCCGCCATCTTACACCAGGACCCTGCCCCAGGGCGCCCAAAGGCTGTGCGCATACCCCATGCCCTTCGACAAGGCCTATTACCAGCGTTTTTACCATGACCCGCGCACGGCGGTGACCTCACGCGCCGAGATGCGCGCGCGGGCCGATCTGATCGCGGCCAGCGTCAATTATCTGGGCCTGCCGGTGAAGCGCATTCTCGACGCCGGCTGTGGTGTCGGACTGATGCGCGCCCCGCTCCTGCGCCGCCTGCCCGGGGCGCGCTATACGGGCCTCGAATTCAGCGCCTATCTCTGCCGGCGCTACGGCTGGCAGCAGGGCACGCTGCAGACGCTCACGGCGCGCATTCGCTACGAGCTGGTGATCTGCTACGACGTGCTGCAGTACCTCAATACCGTGGAGGCACGCGCGGCGATCGCCGGGCTGGGAAGAGTGTGCCGGGGCGCGCTGTACTTTGGCGCGCTGACGCGGGGCGATTGGCGCGAGAACTGCGACCAGTCGCGCACCCAGCGCACGCCCTGGATGCGCAGTGCGGCCTGGTACCGGCGCGAGCTCGCGCGCGACTTCGCGCCGCTGGGCTGCGGCATGTGGCTGCGGCGCGGCGCGCCGGTCACGCTCTGGGACCTGGACGGCATCGGTCGATGATCAAGGCGCTGCTGCTGTTGCTGAAGCTCGCCAAGTTCGGCCCACTGCTGAAATCGGCCGGCTTCATGCTGCTGTCGCTGGGTGTCTACGCGCTGGTGTTCGGCTGGAGGTACGCACTGGGATTCATCCTCCTGATGCTGATCCATGAAATGGGCCACTACGTGTCCGCGCGCCGCCTCGGCATGGACGTCGGGCTCCCCACCTTTATCCCCTTTGTCGGCGCGTGGATCCAGCTCAAGGATCAACCGCTCACCGTCGAGCAGGAGGCGCGCATCGCCTTTGCCGGCCCCTTTGCCGGCACGTTCGCCGCCGCCGCGATCCTCGCGCTCGCGCTCCGGCAGGGCAGCGCACTGCTGATGGCTTTGGCCTATGCAGGCTTCTTCCTGAATCTGTTCAACCTGATTCCGGTGACGCCCTTCGATGGCGGGCGCATCGTCGCGATCCTCTCGCCGAAGATCTGGTTCGCCGGCGTGCCGCTCCTCGCCGGGGTCTTCCTCCTGAGCCCGAGCCCCATGTTCCTGATGATCCTGCTGCTGATTGCACCGACCATCTACGCTTCGCTCCGCGCCGCCTGGCGTGGTGAGGCCCCGCCGCACAACCCGCGCTACTACGAGGTTCCCCTCGAAGCACGCGTGCGCTACGGCAGCTATTACCTGCTGCTGCTCGGTTTCCTGTGCGTGATGACCTATCGCACGCACCTGCAGGTCGAGGCCTTGCGCCACCCATGAGCGCTCGCTGCGTGGCTGCCTTCAGCGGTGAGGCCGACTGCCGGCGTGAGGCCGGCCCGGTGCACTGGCGCATCGTCGGGAGCGAGCGCGACGGCGGTGCGCCGCTCGAGGTGCTGCTCAGCGGCGGCGCGGAACTGCAGCTGCCGGGGCGGCTGCGCGCTGCCGAGTTCTACCGCGACGACGAATCGGTGCCGCCGGGCTGGGAGTTGCGCAGCGCCGGGCTGGACATGCCGCTCGCGGTGCGCGCGGTGCAGGTGCACCGGCGCGCCGAGGCGCCGTTCCGGCGCGCCCTGCCGCCCCTTGCCGTGCCGTGGTCCGCGCGCGTGGGCTGGTTCCTGCTGTTGAACCTGCTGCGCCTGCCGGGGATGGCGCGGCTGCTCGGACGGCTGCGGGGGCGCGGGCGTGCCTGAGCGCATTCCGGTGACCGTGCTGACCGGGTTCCTGGGCTCGGGCAAGACGACGCTGCTCAATCGCATCCTCTCCGAACAGCACGGCAAGCGCATCGCGGTCATCGAGAATGAATTTGGCGAAGTCGCGGTGGACCACCAGCTGGTGATCGGCGCGCAGGAGGAGATCTTCGAGACCGCCAACGGCTGCATCTGCTGCACGGTGCGCGGCGATCTGATCCGCGTGCTCGGCCAGCTGCGCAAACGCCGCGACCGTTTCGACTATGTGCTGATCGAGACTACCGGGATGGCCGATCCGGGGCCGGTGGCGCAGACCTTCTTCGTCGACGAAGACCTGCGCGAAGATTTCCAGCTCGACGCGATCGTGGCCCTGGTCGATGCCGCACACATCAGCGGCCAGCTGGCGAGCGTAGCCGCCGCGGCCAACCAGATCGGCTTTGCCGATGTGCTGCTGCTCAACAAGACGGATCTGGTGAGCGAGCTGCAGCTGGCACGTACCGAGCGGGAATTGCGCGCCATCAACGGGACCGCGCGGATCGTGCGGACCCGTCAGGCGGAGTTGCCGCTGGCGCAGGTCCTCGACCTCGGCGCGTTCGACCTGCAGCGCGCCCTCACCATCGATGGTGCTTTCCTGGAGCCGCAGCGGCCGTTCGAGTGGGCCGGCAGCTTTGAGCTTGCGGCCGGCGCTCAGCTGCTGCATACCGGCGCGGCGCTGCACGCCGAACACGATCAGCAGGACGAGCACGGGCACGGGCATGAGCACGGCGACGGGCACCAGCGGGAGCCTGATCATGAGCACGCAGCGGGTGACTTGCGCGAGGTCGGCATCGTGGTGCTCCCGGCCGCTGCGGCCGGCGCGAGTGCCATCGACTCGCTGCTCGAGGTCGCGAGCGGGCATTTCAGCCAACCCGCCGAAGCACTGCCAGCGGGCGGCACGCTGCTGCCGGGACGCCATGTCCGGCTGCAGCTTGGCCACCACGCCGACTTCAGGCTGCAACTGCCGGCGCAGGGCGACTGGGTGATCTTTTGCGGGCATGCACCCGCGGAGTTCGGCCTGGCTCTCCCGGGCGTACAGCCCACGGCGGAACGCGAGTTCGGTTCGCACCATCACGAGACGGAGATCGCCTCCGTCGGCATCGAGGATGCGCGTGCGCTCGATCCGGACAAGGTCAACGAATGGCTGTCCTACCTGCTGCAGAGCCGCGGGCAGGACATCCTGCGCATGAAGGGTGTGCTCAGCTTTCGGGGCGAGCCGCGGCGCTACGTGTTCCACGGCGTACACATGATCTTCGATGGTCAGCTGGAGCGGCCCTGGAACGGTGCACCGCGGGTCAACCGCCTGGTATTCATCGGCCGCCGCCTCGATCGGCAGGAGCTCGAGGCCGGCTTCGAGTCCTGCGTCGCGTGAGCGCGCGCGAGGTGCGGCTCGAACTGCGCGCGCGCGTTGATCTCGGTGACTATGCCGCCGACGCGGCCTGGTCGCCGGACGGGCGACAGCTGGTGGTGGCGGGCGGCCAGGGAACGCTGCTGCGGATCGGGGTCACGCCTCCGGACGTTGCCGCAGAGCGCTTCGGTGAGCACGCGGGTGGCGCCCTGGCGCTCGCCTGGCAGGGCGGCGGGCGCCTGCTCGCCAGTTCCGGACAGGACGGGGAGGTGCGCCTGTGGGACATGCGCAGTCGCGAGGCGCGCCTGATTCACGCGAGCGCGCAGTGGAGTGAGTGCCTGGCTTTTGCAAGCCATGGCCGGCTGCTTGCGGTGGGAACGGGCCGTTCCCTGCAGGTTTTCGACAGCGCCGGGAAGCTGCGTGAGCAACTGCCGCCGCAGGCGGGCGTGATCGCAGCGCTGGCGTGGCGGGCGAAGACCAGCGAGCTCGCCGCCGTCGGCAACGGCGGCATGCGCCTGTGCCGCCTTGAGCCGCAGCTGCTGGTGCGCGAGTTTGCCATGCAGGGTGCCTGCCTGACGGCCAGCTTCAGCCCCGACGGGCGCCTGCTCGCTTCCGGTACGCAGGATGGCGCCGTTCAATACTGGAACATCGCGGCCGCCACGCAATCGCAGCTGCGCGGCTATGGCAGCAAGGTCGCGCTGACGAGCTGGAGTTCCAGCAGCCGCTATCTCGCGACGGCCGCCGACCAGCACGTCGTGGTGTGGGACTTTGCCGGCGCGGGCCCGCAGGACCGCGCACCTCTGGAGCTGGCGGCGCATACCGCGCGATTGACGCAACTGGCTTTCCAGCCGCAGGGTCCGCTGCTCGTCGCAGGGGCCCGTGACCGCCGTGTGACGCTGTGGCGCATGGCACAGCCGCAGCAACCGGTGGACGCCTGCCTGCTCGGCGATGAGGTGGCGCTGCTGCGCTGGTCGACCGACGGCCGGCAGCTGGGCGCCGCGGATCGCAACGGAGTGCTGAGTCTGTACGCGCTGTCGACTTGAGCCCGCGCTAGTTCGGGTGCGTCAACTCGAGTGAAGGCTGCGCCGGCGCCACCGCCGGGCCGCCGGCCTGCGCATAGTGGCTGAGCAGCAACTGGAGCGTATGCGCCCAGGTATAGCGCTGCAGTGCGCGCGCCCGCGCCGCCAGCCCGAGCGCAGCCAGATCGCGCTCGAACAGCGCCGCGATGGCGTCCGCCATGCCGCGCGCATCGCGCGGCGGCGCCAGCATGCCCACGCTCTGGTCGACGTGTTCGGGTATCGCGCCGGCGCGCGCGGCGACCACCGGGCGGCCGCAGGCCAGCGCCTCGATGATCACCAGCCCGAAGGTCTCGCTGCAGCCCGCGTGCACGAGTGCATCGCAGGAGGCGATCCAGGTGGCCAGCTCGATGCTGTCGCGCCGATAGGGGAGCACGGTGATGTTGGCCGCCGGCCTGCCGTGCACGCCCCCGCCGATGAGCAGCAGATGATATTGATCGCCCAGCAGGCGCAGCGCCTCGTGCAGCACGTCGACATTCTTCTCGCCGGAGAATCGTCCGGCGTAGACCAGCAGGCGCGTCCGGTCTTCCAGTTGCAGCGTGCGCCGCAGATCCAGGGTACGGCGATGGGGCGCGAAGATCGTCGTGTCGACGCCCAGCGGCTGCAGCACCGTGCGCCGCACACCCATCCGGCCCAGGTTTTCGCACATCAGGCGGCTCGGCGCCATCACCAGGTCGAAGCGCGCATAGACATTGCGCAGGTAGGCGCCCAGCGCCTGCTGCGAGGCGCGGCCGAAGCGCCGGCCGACCAGCTGCGGCAGGTTCGAATGACAGCATGCGACCAGCGGAATGCCCCGCCGCGAGGCGACGCGCGACGCGCACCAGGCCGGATGAAAGACATCGCCCACCTCGATCAGATCGGGCTCGAGTGCCTCGAGCATGCGCACCCAGCGGCGCGGCGACAGGGGCAGGCGGTAATTGAAGGTTCCAGGTACCCTCCAGCCCGCGATCGTGCTGATGCCGCCGGGTTGCAGGCTGGTCGTGGGGCCGGGGACCAGCAGGGAGTGATCGTGTGTGCTGTGCGCACGCAGCCAGTCGTGCTTCGCCGTCAGGTAGCGGCGTACCCCGCCGCTGGTCGGCGAAAAAAACAGGGTTGTATCTACCAGGCGCATGTTTGGTCCAGTCCCCGGACCATTGCACTCGCCGCACCGCAGAGTGTCAAGCCTGGGCGTTGACAGCCCCTGCGGGTTCGAGCGGCAGGCGGATGCGCACGCGCGTGAACTGGCCGCGTTTGGTGGCGACCTGGATCTGGCCCTTCAGGCGCTGGACGTTCTCGCGCACGATGCGCATGCCCTGGCCGCGCCCCTCGCCATCCGCAGCGGTGGTGACGCCGGCGTGGAAGATGAGTGTGGAGGCCTGACGCGGGTCGGGCGGCAAGGTGCTGTCGCGCTGAATGAGTCCGGCCGCGCTGGCGGCCTGCAGAATGCTGCCGGCATCCAGTCCCTGGCCGTCGTCCTGGAATACGAGCTCCGCCTGCCCGCCGTTGCAGTAGCGGAATTCGATCAGCAGCGCGCCGGCCGCGCTCTTGCCGGCGGCCGTGCGGAGGGCCGGCATCTCGATGCCGTGCTCGATGGCGTTGCGCAGCAACTGGCTGAGCGTGTCGTAGACCGCCGTGACGCTTTCCTCGGGAACCTGCTCGAGGCCGATGATCGACAGATCCACACGCTTGCCGAATTCGACGGTGAGGCGGTCGCACAGTTGCCGCAGGGCCAGCGCCAGCCGCGGCGTCTGGTTCTGTACCGCCGGCTCGCTCCCGAGCGCGGGGAGCGTGAGCAGGCGTGCGCGCCGCCGCCGCGGACGCCGCGCGAGCAGCGGAATGCCGGTGCGCGCCGCGATGGTGGTCAGGGTGAGATAGCCCGCGTCGATCAGCACCAGCGCCGGCAAAAGATCGTCGCCCGAGGGCGCACGTCCCGCCGGGGGATCGGCCAGGGCCGCGAGGGTGTCCCGGAACTGCCGCGCCAGCGTCGGCAATGGCAACGCGTCCGCCCGCTGCAGCAGCTGCGCGTAGCGCGAGCGCAGCAGCGCGAGCTTCTTCAGGTAGAGCCCTGGTTCGCGGGCGGGACGGGCGAGCAGGGCGCGTACATGGATCAGGGTGCGCGCCGCGACGGTCATGAAACTGCGCAGCGCCGTGCGGTCCAGGGTCAGCAGCTCGAGCAGTACGGCGTGCTCTTCGCGCAACTGCTGCAACTCACGCTGCGGGATATCAGAGGCGCTCATCTCAGAGGGCGCCGGCTGCCGCGGTAGTGCGTGGCGGGGCCGCGGGCAGCTCATCCAGCGCGGCCAGCAGGGTGTCGACGTCGGGGCAGCGCTCGTCGCGGTCCCGCGCCATCAGGCGGGCCATCAGCGGCTCGAACGCGGCCAGCTCCGCCGGCAGGGCCGGCCGCTCGCCGTTGACGTGCTGCTGCATCAGTTCAATGGCCGTGAGCGCGGTGTAGGGTTTGCGGCCCGTGAGCATCTCGAAGAACACCACTCCCAGTGCATACAGGTCGCTGCGCGCATCGAGGATGTAGCCCTGCACCTGTTCGGGGCTCATGTAATAGGGGGAGCCACGCAGCACCCCGATCGCCGTGTTGCTGGTGCTGGAATCCACCTGCTTGGCGAGGCCAAAGTCGATCAGCACCGTGCTGCCGTCCGGCCGCAACATGATATTGGGCGGCTTCAGGTCACGGTGCAGCAGGCCCGCGCCGTGCACCACGCGCAGGGCGCCGGCGATGCGCCGCACGTAGTGCACCGCGGCGCCGCAGTCCATGGGCTGCAGGAGCCGCTGCTTCAGGTCGCCGCAGGGGAAATATTCCATGGCCAGGTACTCGCGGCCGTCGTGCACACCATAGTCATAGATGTCGACGATCGACGGGTCGCGCAACGCGGCGATCGCCTTGTACTCGTTGGCGAACTGCGGCTGCCCGGTGGTGCCGTGCGGCTGCGGCTGGCCGATCTTTAGCGCTACCGGGCGGCGCAGCGTCGCGCTCTCGGCCAGCCAGACGCGGGCGCGCGCCGAGCGCCCGAGCTCACGCAGCAGGGTGTAATTCGGAACCTCCAGTTCCGCCGCGGGGCGCTGGTGTTGCAGGGCGCCGGCAATGGCGCGGCGGCGCACGCGCCGGCGGCTGGCGTGAATGACCTTGCGGAGCGTGCGGCCGAGCTGTTGGGCGTCCAGCAGGTCCCGCGGCAGGTATTCGGCGGCGCCGAGCCGGATGGCGCGCACCGCGCTGTGCTCATTGCCGTGGGCGGCCACGACGACGAGCGGCGGGAGGAAGCGTTCGCGGCGGAGCTGTCGCAGCCACTCCGCGCCTTCGCTGTGCTCCTGCCGCGACTGGCCGAACCGGGTGCACAGCAGGGCGGCGTCGTAGTTTCGCGGCGTGATGGTGTCGAGATGCTGTACGAACTGCCGCAGGTCCAGGCAGGGTGGATCGGCCTCCGGCCACAGGGATTGCAGGTGATGTCGCAGCCACTGGCGCTGTTGCCCGTCATCTCCGGCGATCAGGATCCGTGGCGTCAAACGCGCTCTCCGTGCGGGCCTCGCCCGGTTGCCGGGCACTTTACGATTTCTGGCGCGGTGCGGATCCTCCGGTCCGGCATTCTGTGAAGCAGGTGGGGAGCGGCCGCCGCGATCTGTGACACAGCTCACTCGTCGACCCGGCGCGCCGCGCCGGCCTATATCATGTGTCGATGGTGCGTCCTGACGAACAGACACGAGTGATGGAAGAAGCTGGCACGCGTGTGCGTTCAGGCTGCATCGGAACAGCGGGTGCGAGTCCCGCCCCGGCAAGCGCCGAAGCGCCGGGTAGCAGGCCCCACGGGGAGCGCGAGAGCGCTCGATCGCGAGCGGGGTGTCAAAAGCCTGTGCCTATGGGCAGGGAGCGAAGCGATGGGCCGCAACGAGTAGTGAACGTCGAGCAAGCCTCGTCACATTATCAGCCGAAAGGTGATTGGGAGCGCCGAGCTGGTCATTTCACAGCGAAGGCCATGCACAGTGCGGGAGAGTCGGAGCGCGCACTGGGGTTCCCCGGGGTATTGGCGGCGGCACGTCGCGAAGGAACGATGCGGAACAGGAGAGAGCCGTCCCGGCGATCCACGTCGGATGCATTGATGGGTATAAGCGCAGAGCGTGAAAGCCCTTCATGCCGGGCGGCAGTCCGAGGGGGTCGTAGTACCGCGGAGGGCGTGGATAACACGCCGGAGGGAAGGGCCCCTGCTTTGGTCGAGCGTGCGCAGGCGGGTAAGTGCGAGGGCATGGCCGCAAGGCCCAACAACCCCGATGAGAAAGTACGAGAACTGCAGCGCACGCTGTGGAGATGTGCCAAGCGGAGTCAGAGCCGGCGTTTTCATGCGTTGTATGACCGGATCTGCAGGGGTGACGTCCTGCGGGAAGCATGGAAGCGGGTGAAGCGGAACCGTGGAGCGGCCGGGATCGATGGGGAGAGCATCGAGGCGATCACCGATGGAGGTGTCGACTCGTGGCTCGCCCAGATCGAGGCTGAACTGCGGGCAGGTGAGTATCGGCCGAGCCCGGTGCGGCGCCGATACATCCCCAAGAGCGATGGGCAGCGGCGACCCCTGGGGATCCCGACGGTGCGGGACCGGGTGGTGCAGATGGCGGCGAAGCTGGTGGTCGAGCCGATCTTCGAGGCGGACTTCAGGGAATGCTCCTACGGATTTCGCCCCAAGAGAAGCGCACTACAGGCGCTGGAGGTCATTCGGGAGAGTGGCAACCGGGGCTACAACTTTGTCCTCGATGCGGACATCCGCCACTTCTTCGACAGCATTGATCAGGGCAAGCTGATGGGGCTGGTGGAGGAGCGGATTTGTGATCGGCGGGTGTTGAAGCTGTTGCGCCAGTGGCTTGAGGCGGGCGTGCTGGAGGATGGGAGTATCCGCGAGACGCTCGCGGGCACCCCGCAGGGTGGGGTGATCTCCCCGCTGCTGGCCAACATCTACCTGAACGCCCTGGACCGTGCGTGGCAGGCTGAGGGGCAACACCTCGGCGTGCTGGTGCGGTATGCCGACGACTTTGTTGTGCTGTGCCGAACGGCCAGCGCGGCGAGTGTGGCCCACAAGCGGGTGCAGGATATCCTCACTCGACTCGGTCTTGAGCTGCATCCTGAGAAGACGCGAGCGGTCGATCTGCGAGGGGGGCGGGAAGGCTTTGACTTCCTCGGCTGCACGGTGCGCAAGCGCCGCAGCATCCAACGCAGGCCCGATAAGCACTACATGCAACGCTGGCCTTCGGCGCGTGCGATCAAGCGAGTGCGCGACCGCGTCCACGAGCTGACGGCGGTGCGCGGCAACCCGGCGGGCGAGGTGATGGACATCATCACGGCGCTCAACCCGGTGCTGCGTGGTTGGGGCAAATACTTTGCGACGGGAAACGCGGACGATAAGTTCAACCACCTTGACAACTACGTGCATGAGCGCATCTGGCGCTGGCTGTGGCGTCGGGGTGGCCAGCGTCGGCGCTTCCGTGCATGGTGTTGGCCCAAGACCCGGCTCTACGCCCTGGGACTCTATCGCCTGCGCGGTACCGTGCACTATCCGACGCAAGCCACTCTCCGAAGACCATCGGTAAGCCGTGTGCCGGAAATCGGCACGCACGGTTTGACAGGGGGTCCTGCGGTCACTGCTTCCCATCGGACACGGAGGCCGTAGGATCTACCAATGACGCGCGTGACCTGCATCGAACCGGACGGGGGCGCCGTCAGCATCGATATCCGCGACGGCTGGAGCCTGATGCAGGGTGCGGTCTCGCAGGGCGTGCAGGGCATCGAGGCGCAATGCGGCGGCGCCTGCTCCTGCGCCACGTGTCACTGCTACGTCGATCCGGCGTGGATCGCGAAACTGCCGCCGCCGGCTGAAGCCGAATCCCTGATGCTGACCAATGTCGTCGCCGAACAGCGGCCGGGCAGTCGCCTGTCCTGCCAGATCCGCATCGAGCCCATGCTCGCGGGCCTGGTGGTCGCCTTCCCGGACCGGCAAAGCTAAGCTCTGCTCCGTGTCAGCACCAGTTGTCATCGTCGGCGCGGGTCAGGCTGGCCTGCAGATTGCCGAGTCGCTACGCCAGGAAAAATACGACGGGCCGATCACCCTGCTCGGCACCGAACCGCACGCTCCCTACAATCGCCCGCCGCTCTCGAAGAAATGGCTGTTGGAGCGGCCCGACATTGCCACGCTGGCCATCCGCGGGCCCGAGGCCCTGCAGCGCCGGCACATCGAGCTGCAACGGCACTGCACGGTGACGGCGATCGATCGGCGCGCGCAGGAGGTGCACTGTGCCGACGGCCGGCGCTTCGCCTACGGCGGCCTGGCAATCGCGACCGGCGCGGCGCTGCGCACCCTGCCGCTGCCCGGAGCGCAGCTGCAGGGGATCCATTGCCTGCGCACCATCGAGGATGCACAGGCGATCTCCGCCGCGCTCGATGCCTGCAGCGCGCACGGCCGGCCGCTGGTGGTCATCGGTGGCGGCTTTATCGGGCTGGAGGTCGCGGCCACGGCACGCAAGCGCGGCGTGGAGGTGACCGTGCTCGAGTCCCTGAGCCGGCTGATGTCGCGGGTGGTGGCGCCGATCGTTTCCGAAGCGGCTGCGCGCGTGCACCGCTCCCACGGCGTGCAGCTGCGCTTCGACGTGAATATCGCGGAGCTGCTGGGCACGAACGGCGCCGTGCGGGCGGTGCGCTGCGCGGACGGGAGCGAGTACGCCGCCGGCTGCGTCGTGATCGGCGTCGGCATCCATCCCGAGGACCGGCTCGCACGCGCGGCGGGGCTGGAGTGCGATCGCGGCATCGTCGTTGACGAATGCTCGCGCACCTCGGACCCGCTGATCGTGGCCGCGGGCGATTGCTGCGCGCGCCGCCGGGCCGACGGGAGCCTGCTGCGGCTCGAATCGGTGCAGAACGCGGTGGAGCAGGGCAAGTCCGCGGCTGCGGCGCTGCTCGGGCAGCGACGCGCCTTCGCCGCGGCGCCCTGGTTCTGGTCCGATCAATTCGACATCAAGCTGCAGATGGTCGGCTTGAGCCACGGGTACGATCAGGTGGTGACGCGCGGGGACCTGGAGCGGCCCGCCTTCTCGGCCTTCTATTTCCGCGCCGGCCGCCTGATCGCGGTGGATTCACTCAATCGCATCCCGGATCACATGCAGGGCCGCAAGCTCCTCGATCACGGTCTGTCGCCCACACCCGAGCAGCTCGCCACAGCCGGGTTTGAGCTTGTCAGCCTGCTGCAGCCCTGATCCGGCTCGGAGCCCTCATTCGCGTCCGAGCAGGAACTCCGTGCCCCGGTAGTCGAGTACCACGCCTTCGCGCGTGATCTGCGAGACGCGCACCCCCTCAGGGGTGAGGTCGCCCTCGCGCACCTTGTGCATGTTGATGAAGGCGTAGCGGTCGGCCGGATTGGCGGCGTACACGTGCAGATCGAGACGCAGCGGCGGGAGCGTGCCGGCGAACTCGGTGTAGTTGCGCAGGCCCGGATTGCCGGCGCCGGCGGCCGGTGCCGCGGGCGAAGCCGCCGACGCGGCCACTGGCGCGGCCGTGGGCGGAATCGCGCGCGATGAGCGGGCCGATGAGCCGGGCGCCGCACCTGCGGGCGCGCCCGCGGTGGACTCGGCCGCCGGCACGAAGCCCGTCGCCGGGGCCTTGATCGACGGCGCCGGCACCGCGGCTGGCGTTGCACCGGCGGCGGGCGCGGCGGGGCCCGAATGCGCCAGCAACCAGGCCACGATGCCGAAGTTGATCAGCAGGAGCAGGCCGATAGCGATGGCCCAGACCGGCGGCCGGCGCGAGGGCCGCGCGACGCGCGCCTCGAACAGCGCCGGTCCGGCCTGCCGCTGGCGTTCGGATTCCGATTTCTTCAGCGCGTCGAGTATGAATGACATCAGTCCGCCCGCAGCTGCAGCAAGGGGCTGCCCGGTGCAGCGAGCACTGCATCGAGCAGCCGTTGAGTTTCCACGCCGGCGATTCCGTCGACGGCGAGGTGATGCTGGCGCTGGAATTCCTCGACCAGCGTGGACAGGCCAGCGTCGAAGCTGGCGCTGTCCTCCCCCCGGGCACTGTCGCCATCGCCCGGGCTCGCCTCCGCCGCGCCACCGGCCTGCAGCAGCTGCGCGCGCAGCTCGCGCACCGCCGGTCCATGCATGCCGGGGCGCAATTGCAGCGCCGGTGAGCGCGCCGGCCGCCACAGCAGCAGGCAATCCCCGAACCAGTAGCGCGACAGATCGGCAATGGCGACCTTCACGCTGCGCGCGCCGATCTGCAGCTGGGCGGTCTGCGCGGCGATCCCGGTGAGCAGCACCTGGTACACGGCGCCGCCATTGCCCTCGAGCATCAGGATGGCGGGGCGCCGCAGTTCGCGCAACTGCGCCAGGGAGCTGCGCAGGCTCACGCACTCCAGTCCCTGGGCGCGAGCCTGGCTGCAAGCCTCGCCCGCCCCGGCGGTATAGCTGCCATGCCACAGCTGCAGCAGGCCGGCGAAGGCGCGATCGGCGCCGGCATCGTCGCCCGCGCCGCCGAGGAGCGCTGCCAGACTGGGCGGTGCGGGCGCGGCAGGCCTGGCCGCAGCGGTGGCGGCCACCTGCACCCCTGCCGTCGCGGCCGTGCGGTTCCAGGGCCTGAAGCGCAACAACGCAGCGCTGGCGGCCAGCGCCGTCAGCAGCAGCAATGAGCCCAGGACCGGCAGCAGCCAGGCCGGGGCGAGGCGCCGTCCGAACACCTCGCCGGCGGCGCGCCGCACCAGTGCGGCGCCGACTTCGTGCGTGTCCTGGGTGTAGGCGCCGAGGAGCGCGCGATCGCAGATGATGTTGATCAGCCGCGGCACCCCGCCGCTGAGACGGTGCACCTCGCGCAGCGCGCCGGCGGTGAAAATCTCGCGCGTCGCACTCGCGACCCGGAGCCGGTGGCGCACATACGCGGCCGTCTCCTCGCCGGCGAGCGGCAACAGGTGGTAGCGGGCGGTGATGCGCTGCGCCAGCTGGCGCAGATCGCTGCGGTTGAGGAGCGCGCGCAGTTCCGGCTGCCCTATGAGGATGATCTGCAGGAGTTTCTGCGACTCGGTCTCCAGATTCGTCAGGAGCCGTACCTGCTCGAGCACTTCGGCGTCGAGGTTCTGCGCCTCATCGACGATCAGCACCACGCGGCGCCCCGCGGCGTGCGCCTGCAGCAGGTACTCGTTCAGCCGGTCGATCAGCACCTTGACGCTGGCGTTCGCGCCGTCGGCCAGCCCGACGCCGAGTTCCTCGCAGATGGTCTGCAGGAAATCGCGCGATGAGAGGCGCGGATTCACGATCAGGGCGATCTCCGCCTGCGCCGGTGCGCGCACCAGCAGCGAACGGATGGTCGTGGTCTTGCCGGTGCCGACCTCCCCGGTCAGCTGGATGAAGCCGCCGGCGTCGTTGATGCCATACACCAGGTGCGCGAGCGCGTCGGCGTGCTGCCTGCCGAGGTACAGATAGCGCGGATCCGGGGTGATGGCGAAGGGCTTGTCGGCCAGGCCGAAGAAGGCGACATACATGGGTCGGGCCGGCGTCAGGAAGCCGTGGAGGAAATTCCGCCGTGTGTGCCCAGCTCCTCGGCGGTAAATTCATCGACGTTGATCAGCTTCATCACCAGACGGTCGTAGTCGCGCAGCGCCACCGCCTCCTCCTCGGAGATGATGCCCAGCGCGAGGCCGGCGTCGATCTGCGCCGGCAGCTCGAGCGCGCTGAGGCGCCCGGTCTTGACGCCCTCGACGCGGAGCTTCTTCTCGATGAGCTCGGCCGCCGGGGCCAGCTCCAGCGCCTGCTGCAGCTGTCCGAGCGGATTGGCGCCGTGCAGCTCGCGGTAGATGCCCGTGGCCAGCCGGTCGCGCGGCTCGCCCGCTTCCTCCATCAGGGCCGCGACCTGGCGCCCGAGCCGGTCGCTGGGCGCAAAGTAGGTGCGCCCGCGCGGGAAAATGAAAAACCGCATCAGTCCGGCCATCGAGCGCACCGGGAAATTGCGCAGCAGGCCGTGCAGCTGTTCCTGCGCCTGGTAGAGCAGTTCCCGGCAGCACCACTCGACCAGGGGCAGGTCGGCGGCAGGGCGGCCCTGGTCCTCGTAGTGCTTGAGCACCATCGAGGCCAGATACATCGAGGACAGCACGTCGCCGAGCCGCGCCGAGATGTTCTCCTTCTTCTTCAGGTAGCCGCCGAGGGTCAGCATGGCCACGTCGGTGGCGAAGGCAAAGGAGGCGCTGAAGCGCTCGATGTGCTGGTAATAGCGGCGCGCCGGCCCCGAATCGGGCACGTTCTCGAAGCGCGCAAAAGTCAGCGCCATCACCAGCGAGCGCGCCGCGTTCGAGATCGTGAAACCGATGTGGCCGAACAGCGCACGATCAAACTCATCGACGCCGCGCGCGCGGTCCGGGTCGCGCGCCGCGCGCATTTCCCGAAGCACATAGGGATGGCAGCGGATCGCACCCTGGCCGAAGATGATGAGGCTGCGCGTCAGGATGTTCGCGCCTTCCACCGTGATCGCGATCGGTATCGATTGATAGCCGCGGCCGAGGTAATTGCGCGGCCCGAGCATGATGCCCTTGCCGCCGTGCACGTCCATGGCGTCGTTGGCGACGCGGCGGCCCATTTCGGTCACGTGATACTTGAGGATTCCGGCCGGCACCGCCGGGCGCGCGCCCGCATCGATCGCGGCCGCCGTGACGCTGCGCGCCGCGTCCATGATGTAGGTGAGGCCGGCCATGCGCGCGATCACCTGCTCGACGCCCTCGAACCTGCCCACCGGCATGTTGAACTGGCGGCGGATGCGAGCGTAGGCGCCGGTGGCGAAGACGGCGGCCTTCGATCCGCCCGTGGCGTTCGAGGGCAGCGAGATGCAGCGGCCCACCGAGAGCTGCTCGACCAGCATGCGCCAGCCCTGGCCGGCCATCTTCGGGCCACCGATGATGCAATCGAGCGGCACGAACACGTCGCGGCCACGCAGCGGTCCGTTCTGGAAGGGGATGTTGAGGGGAAAGTGGCGCGTGCCGATTTCCACGCCCGGCGTGTTGCGCTCGATCAAGGCGCAGGTGATGCCGAGGTCGGCCTCGCCGCCCAGCAGCCGCTCGGGATCGAACATGCGGAAGGCCAGGCCGATCACCGTGGCGATCGGAGCCAGAGTGATGTAGCGCTTGGAAAAAGTCAGGCGCAGTCCCAGCACCTCCCGGCCCTGCCACATCCCGCGGCAGACGATGCCGGTATCCGGCATGGCGGCCGCATCGGAGCCGACGCGCGGGCCGGTGAGCGCGAAACAGGGGATGTCGACGCCGCGCGCCAGCCGCGGCAGGTAGTGATCCTTCTGCTCCTCGGTGCCGTAATGACTCAGCAGTTCGGCCGGTCCCAGCGAATTGGGCACCGCGACCGTCGAGGCGCAGGTGACGCTGCGGCTCGCCAGCTTCACCAGCACGCAGGAATGCGCGTAGGCCGAGAACTGCAGTCCGCCGTACTGCTTGCCGATGATCATCGCGAAGAAACCGCGCGACTTGAGAAACTCCCACACCGCCGGCGGCAGATCGCCGCGCCGATGGGTGATATCGAAGTCATCGAGCATCCGGCACAGCTCTTCGCAGGGACCGTCGAGGAAAGCCTGTTCCTCCGCCGACAGGCGCGCCGGCGGATTGGCGCTGAGCTTGCTCCAGTCCGGATTGCCGCTGAACAGCTCCCCGTCCCACCAGACCGTGCCGGCCTCGAGCGCTTCACGCTCGGTGTTCGACATTACCGGGAGCAGGCGCAGGTATTCCCGCAGGAACGGGCGGCTGATGAGCGCCTTGCGCAGCGGCCGGACATTGAGCAGCCACAGCATCGCCAGCAGCAGCCAGAGCGTGCCCTGCCACAGACCGCCCGGCTTGCCCCACCACAGGTACAGGCCCAACAGCGCCGTGAAGGCCAGGGTGTACATCAGCAGCGGCAGGCGGCGGTAGGCGAGGTAGATCACCACCAGCACGAACAGGGTTGTGATGAAGGCGCCCCACATGCGCTCAATACTAGCCCGCGGGCCTGCGCGGCGCGAGCCGCCCAGGGCACCGCGCTCAGCCGAGCAGGTCCCGCACCCCGTCGCGCTCCTCGCGCAGTTCCGCTTCCGTCGCCGTCATCCTGCCGCGGCTGAATTCGTCGACGTCCAGACCCGGCACAATCTGATACTGGCCGTTGTGGCAGGTCACGGGATACGAATAGATGATGCCCGCGGCGATGCCGTAGCTGCCGTCGGCGGGAATGCTCATGCTGGTCCAGTCGCCCTCCGCCGTGCCCTGGAACCAGATGCGCATGTGATCGAGCGCCGCCGAGGCCGCCGAGGCTGCGGAGGAAGATCCGCGTGCCTTGATCACCGCCGCGCCGCGCTGCTGCACCGTCGGAATGAAGCTCTGCTCGATCCAGGCCTGATCGACCAGGCTCTTCGCTTTCCTGCCTTTCACGAGACAGTGGCCGAGGTCCGGATATTGCGTGGAGGAATGATTGCCCCAGATCGTCATGCGGCGGATATCCGTGACGTGTGTTCCGGTCTTGTCCGCCAGCTGCGCGATCGCGCGGTTGTGATCGAGGCGCGTCATCGCGGTAAATGCGCTGCCGGGCAGCTGCGGCGCGTTGCTGCGGGCGATCAGTGCATTGGTGTTGGCGGGATTGCCCACGACCAGCACGCGCACCTTGCGGTCGGCCACTTCATTGAGCGCGCGGCCCTGCGCGGAAAAAATCTGCGCGTTCGCGAGCAGCAGATCCTTGCGCTCCATGCCCGGTCCGCGCGGGCGCGCACCCACGAGCAGCGCCGCGTGACAGTCGCGAAAGGCGACGTTCGCGTCGTCGGTCACGACGGCCCTGTTGAGCGTGGGAAAGGCGCAGTCGTTGAGCTCCATCAGGATGCCCGCCAGGGCCGGCAGCACCGCCGTGATTTCCAGCAGCTGCAGATTGATCGGCTGGTCGGCGCCCAGCATCTGACCGGAGGCCACCCGGAAGGCGAGTGCATAGCCAATCTGGCCGGCCGCGCCGGTTATGGTCACATTCAGGGGTGTTTTCACGGGGGCTCCAGAAGACAGGTGAGCTGAAAAGAGCGCTGATTCTAATAGGATTTTCCCTATGAGCAATCTGCTTTCAAAAAGCCCTTGACACAGAAGTAGTGTTGTAGTTAAATACAACACCATAGCAACGGGGAAAGCACAGTGCCGACCCCACCGACACCCAAGGAGACCGACATGAACGCGATCATTGAAAACACAACCAAGTTCCTCGTATCAGCCCTGCTGGCAACCTTTGCCACCGTACTGTTTGGCGGCATGGTGGCCAACAGCTCGCCGATCTACCGGCAACTTCGCGACCGGGTGGTCGCGATGATTCTGGAAGGTGTGCTCAAGGAGGGCGATCCGCTGCCCTCGGTGCGCAACGTGGCAGCGGAGCTGCGCGTCAATCCCCTCACCGTGCTGAAGGGCTATCAACAACTCGTCGACGAACAGCTGGTCGAGAAACGGCGCGGACTGGGCATGTACGTGAGCGCAGGTGCGTCGGCGGCGCTCCTGAGCGACGAGCGGCGCCGCTTCCTGGAGCAGGAATGGCCGCGCGTGCGGGCGACGATTGCCCGGCTGGGACTGGCGAGCGAGGAACTGCTGCGCGTACCTGCGGCCGGGACGTCAACCAAGGATCCGCAATGAGCACCGTGATCAACGCCCAGGAACTCGCCAAGCAGTACGGTCCGGTGCGCGCGCTCGATGGCGCAAGCTTCAAGGTCGATGCCGGCCGGATCGTCGGGCTCATCGGCCGCAATGGGGCGGGCAAGACTACCGCGCTGAAGTCCATACTCGGCCTCACCCAATGCAGTGGCGAGCTGCGTGTGCTCGATCTCGACCCGCGCCGGCAGCGCGACGCGCTGATGCAGCAGGTCTGCTTCATCGCCGACACCGCGGTCCTGCCGCGCTGGCTGCGGGTGGATCACGCCGTCGAATTCATGGCTACCGTGCATCCGCGCTTCAAGCGCAAGCGCGCCGAGGAATTCCTAGCGCGCACCACCATCCGCACCACCAGCCGCATCGGCGAATTGTCCAAGGGCATGGTGACGCAGCTGCACCTGGCGCTGATCCTGGCGATCGACGCCCGCCTGCTGGTGCTCGACGAGCCGACGCTCGGTCTCGACCTGCTCTACCGCCGGCAGTTCTACGACACGCTGCTGAACGATTATTTCGATCATGACCGCACCATTCTCCTCACCACGCACCAGGTGGAAGAAGTGGAAAATCTCCTGACCGACGTCCTGTTCATCGACCAGGGCCGCATCGTGCTCGACAGCACGATCGAGGACATCGCCACGCGCTTCGTGCAGCTGCAGGTTGCACCGGCTCAGCTCGCCGCGGCGCGCGCGCTCGGCCCCATGCACGAGCGCGAACTGATGGGCCGCTACGTGCTGCTGTTCGAGGGCCACGATCGGGCCGCACTCGAGCCACTGGGCGCAGTGGGCACGCCCAGCGTGGCGGATCTGTTCGTCGCCCGGGTGCAGGGAGCAGCGTCATGAGAGCCTTCACCATGCTGTTGCGCCGCGAGTTCTGGGAGCACCGGATGCTGTGGATCACGCCGGCGGTCATCGCCGCGGTGATTTTTCTGACGATGCAGATCTTCTCGGGGTATGTGCATCTCGGTTTCGGCAATGTCGGCTTCGGTGATCGAGCAGCTCCCGGTGCCACTGTGCCGCACGGCGCCGCCTACGAGCTGTTCGTGCTGGCCTTGGCCTCACCCTTCTACATCGCGGCCAGCATCCTGGCGGTCATTTACCTGCTGGACTGCCTTTACGCTGAGCGGCGCGACCGCAGCGTGCTGTTCTGGAAATCCCTCCCGATCGCCGATCACACCGTGGTGCTGTCCAAGCTGTGTACGGGCCTGCTGCTGATTCCGCTCAGCGCCTGGCTCGCCGCGGGGGCCACTTCGCTCGCGCTCGGCCTGTCGCTCGCGCTGCGCCACGCGCTGGGCTTCGGAGCGGCCGCGACGCTGCCCCAATGGGGCGGCCCGCCCATCTGGCACACGCTCGGCTGGCTGCAGGCGCTGGGCTCCAGCCTCTACATCACGCTGGCCGCCGTGCTCTGGTACGCGCCCTATGCGGGTTATCTGCTGCTGATTTCGGCCTGGGCCCGCCGCGCCGTCTACGCCTGGGCCTTCCTGCCGCCCGTGCTGGTGACGATCCTGGAGCGCATCCTGTTTCATACGGCGCATTTCGCGCACGACACGCAGCGCAGCTTCAGGGAATTGATGCAGCTGGCCTTCAGTCACCTCGGGCCGAGCGACACGTGGCTGTCGCTCGAGTCCGGCCCGGCGTCCGATACCATCGGCCCCTACCATGGACTGCCCTTGCAGCCCGACCCGGGCGCGCTGCTCGCGAGCCCGGAACTGTGGACCGGATTGCTGGGGGCGGCGCTGTGCGTCTGGGCCGCCATCGCCTTCCGGCGGCGCGCCGACGCCTGAGCAGACACCAGATCCGGGGTCGATTTTCAATAGATCTGATCTATCGCGCGCATACAGTCTGACCATTGGTCTGCGCTGCGCGGAGGCGGCAGAATGCGCCCACACCAGCTCCAGCTGGTCCGCAAGGAGACCCAATGCACCCGACCCGCAATGACCTGCCCGCGCGGACGCGCGCGCGGCTCGAAAAACTCCTCAACCAGCGACTGGCCGATGCCCTCGACCTCGAGGCCGCCTCGAAACAGGCGCACTGGAACGTCAAGGGACCGAATTTCATCGCGCTGCACGAGCTGTTCGATCAGCTGCACGACAATCTCGAGGAGCACGTCGACTCGCTGGCCGAGCGCATCACGGCACTGGGTGGCACGGCGCTCGGCACCGTAGGCGCGGCGGCGCGCGGCAGCTCACTGGCGCCCTATCCCGAGAGCCTCAGCGCCGGCCCCGCGCACCTCGCGGCGCTCGCCGACCGCCTGGCCGACTTTGGACGCAAGCTTCGCCAGGCGATTGCCGCGGCGGCCAAGCTCGACGACGCCGACAGCGCGGACCTGTTCACCGAGATCTCGCGCGACGCCGACAAGTACCTCTGGTTCCTCGAGGCCCACCTGAACGGCCAGCCCCGCGGTTGACGCGCAGGTCCCGACCCCCGCGGTGACCTATGGCGGCGGCGGCGGTGCTGATAGCATGACCGCTGCCTGACACCAGGCAGCGGGGATCCGAAGCGGTGTATTGCACTTCGCGGCGTCACGCCGATCAGCTTGAGCTCGCACTGCACGGGCCCTGGCGCGCCGCGCAGCTCCCCGCGATCCAGGCCGAGCTGGCGGGCGTAGCGCTGGGGGGAACCCGGCAGCTGCAGCTGCGCGCCGCGGACGCTCATTTTGACCTCTCGGGCGCCTGGCTGCTCCATGACTACCTCGGCGCCGCCACGGCCGCCGGCGTCGAAGTCCGCTTCGACGGGCCGCTGCCGGCCGCATTGGCCCTGATCAGGCGTACGCTCCCGGACCACGCGGCGGGGGCCGAGGCCTCTGATGAGCTGCTCGCGGAGTGGCTCGATCCGGCCGTGGCGGTCGAGAGCCTGGGCCGCCGGACGGTGGGTGCCTGGCAGCTGTTCGAATCCCTGTTCGCCTTCCTGGGCCGCGTGGCCTTTGCCTTCGCCCGTGCCGGCGCGCACGTCAAGCGCTGGCGCCCGATTTCCATCGCCCGCCACGTGTACGACACCGGCATCACGGCGATCCCCATCGTGGTGCTGATCGGCTTCCTGATTGCGGTGATCCTGGCTTACATGGGCGCGCAGCAGCTGCGCAAGTTCGGCGCCGACATCTTCGTGGTCGATCTGGTCACCGTCGGCGTGCTGCGCGAGCTGGGCGTGCTGCTGACCGCGATCATCGTCGCCGGCCGGTCCGGCAGCGCCTTCGCCGCCGAGATCGGCGCCATGAAGCTGAACGAAGAAGTCGATGCGCTGCAGGCCATCGGGGTGGACCCCTTTGAGGTGCTGGTGCTGCCGCGGCTGCTGGGACTGGTGATTGCCCTGCCGCTGCTGACCGTCATCGCCGACGCCATCGGACTGGCCGGTGGGGGCCTGCTGTGCCGCACGCTCCTGGGCATGCCTCTGGCGCAGTACCTGAACCGGGCCAACGAGGCCATCGCGCCCACCACGTTCTGGGTCGGGATCATCAAGGCGCCGGTGTTCGCGGTGCTGATCGCGCTCGCCGGCACCTGGTGCGGACTGCGGGTGCGCGGTTCCTCGCGCGATCTGGGCCGCTTGACCACGCTCGCGGTGGTACAGGCCATCTTCCTGGTGATCCTGGCGGACGCCCTGTTCGCCGTGCTGTTCATGGAGCTGGACGTCTGATGGGGCCCCTCGTCGAAGTGCGCGGCCTGGTGAACCAGTTCGGCGCCCAGATCGTGCACCGGGACCTGAACATGAGCGTCGAGGAGGGCGAGGTCTTCGGTATCGTCGGCGGCTCGGGTTCCGGCAAGTCGGTGCTGCTGCGCACCATCCTCGGCCTGCAGGCGCCGCAGGCCGGCACGGTGCTGCTGGGCGGGCGGGACATCACGCGGCTCAAGGCCGCCGAACTGCGCGAGGTCAAGGCGGACTACGGCGTGACCTTCCAGCACGGGGCGCTGTTCAGCTCGCTGACCGTACTGCAGAACGTGCAGCTGCCGATGCTCGAGCACCTGCAGCTGCCGCGGCGCACGCTCGATGAACTGGCGCTGCTGAAGCTCCGGCTCGTGGGCCTCGGCGCCGACGCGGCGCAGAAATTCCCGGCGCAGCTGTCCGGCGGCATGATCAAGCGCGCGGCGCTGGCGCGTGCGCTGGCCCTCGACCCCCGGCTGCTGTTCCTCGACGAACCGACCTCGGGGCTCGATCCGATCGGCGCGCAGGCCTTCGACGAACTCGTGGTCCAGCTGCAGCGGGAGCTGGAGTTGACGGTCGTCATGATCACGCACGATCTGGATACCCTGTTCGGCACCTGCACGCGCGTCGGCGTGCTGGTGGAAGGGCGCATGATCAGCGATACGCTGGAGGGCATCGTCCGCAATCCGCAGCCGTGGATTCATGCATACTTCCAGGGCGCGCGGGCGCGGCAGCGGGAGGCGCAGCATGGAGCGTGAGGCCAATTACGTCGCAGTGGGCGCTTTCGTGCTGCTGATCGCGGTGATGGCGGCCCTGTTCGTCTACTGGTACAGCGACAGCGGCGACCAGCGCAGCTACATCCGCTACGAGATCTATTTCGACGGCAGCGTCAGCGGCCTGTCCGAGGGCGGACAGGTGCGCTACCTCGGCGTCGACGTCGGCCGCGTGGTGCGCATCCGCCTCGACCGGCGCGCGGCCGATCGCGTGCAGGTCATCGCCGACATCGATTCGAGCGCACCGATCTCCGAGCGGACGCTGGCGGAGCTCTCGCTCCAGGGCGTGACCGGGCTGCTCTACATCGACCTGCGGCAGTTGAAGCCCGGGGCGCAGGCCGAGCGGCTGATGGGTCCGATCCAGAGCGAAAACTATCCGGCGATCCGCTCGATACACTCCAACTTCGACCTGTTCCTGAGCAGCCTGCCGGAACTCGCGGCACGCGCCGGAGAACTGGCGACGCGGGCCAACCGCCTGCTCTCGGACGAGAACATCGCCGCGTTCAGCCGCCTGGCGTCCAACCTGGAGCGCGCCGGCAGCGCCCTGCCGCAGGCCGTGCGCGATGCCGGGGCGTTGATCGCCGAGCTGCGGGATGCGACCGCGCAGAGCCGCGACGTCATCGCCCAGGTGCGCGCGGCCACGGTCACCGCGGCGCCGGACCTGGCCGCGACCATGGCGCGCCTGCGCGTGACGGCCGATCACCTGGCGGCGGCCAGCGAGCAGCTGGACGGCGTGCTCACGGAGAACCGCGGTGCGCTGCGCGGCTTCATGCAGCAGGGACTGCCGCAGGTCGAGGCGCTGGTGCGTGACAGCCGCGAGGCAGCGCGGGAATTCGAGCAGCTCGCGAAGAGCCTGCGCGAAAATCCCTCACAGCTCCTGTACCAGCCGGTCAGTTCCGGCGTGGAGATTCCGCGATGAGATTCACGGCGGCGATGGCCGGGGCGTTCGGTGCGGCGCTGGCCGCGGGCTGCACCGCGCTCCACAGCAGCCAGGAGGCGACGCAGGTGTATACGCTGGAGGTCCCCGTGCCCGCCAGCGCCGCAGTTCCGGCGGCCGCAGACAAGCCGATCGCCACGGGCCTGAACGAGGCGAGACCGACGCTGCAGGTGCTGCGACCGATCGCGGCGCCCGGCCTCGACAGCGAGCGCATTGCCGTGGTCCGCAATGTCTCGCAACTCGACTACTACGCGGCGAGCCGCTGGCCGGCACCGCTCCCGGAGGTGCTGCAATCGCTCGCGGTCAGCGCCCTGCGGGCTTCCGGCCAGTTTCGCGCGGTCCAGTCCGAGGGCGCCGCGTTCGCGGCCGATGAGGTGCTGCAGCTCGAGATCCGGCGCTGCCAGGCCGAGTACAACGGTGGCGGCGACGCCGTGGTGCGCGTGCAGCTGGTGGCGACCCTCGGGCGTCGCGCCGATCGCAGCCTCGTGGCCAGCGTGAGTGCCGAGAGTGTCGCGCCGGTCGCTGAAAATCGCCTGCAGGCGGTGATCGCCGCCTATCGCAGCGCGGTGGGCGAGGCCCTCGGCCAGCTGGTGACGCAGCTCCCCTAGCCGCTGCCGCGGGCGGCGGTGTTGTAGACTTTCATGCATTGATTCTCCCGGTAAAGGACCTGCTATGCCGCCCTTAAGCCTGCGCCTGGCTGCCTTGGCACTCACCAGCATGCTGCCCGGCATCGCCTCCGCCCAGGCCGATTCCGGCGCAAGCCTGGCTCAATTGCGGCAGATGAGCGCCCGTTTCGTGCGCACGCCGCTGGTGGTCGACACGAGCAGACTGACGCGCGGCGATCGCAAGGCGCTGGCCAAGCTGATCGAAGCGGCGCGTATCGTCGATGACCTCTATCTCGAGCAGGTCTGGAGCGGCAATGCCGCCGCGTACGCACGCCTGCGTGCCGACCACAGCCCGCTCGGGCGCGCGCGGCTGCACTACTACTGGGTCAACAAGGGGCCGTGGTCGAGACTCGACAGCGAAAAAGCGTTCCTGCCCGGCGTTCCGGCGCGCAAGCCCCTCGGCGCCGCGTTCTATCCGGAGGACATGACGGCTGCGGACTTCGAGGGCTGGGTGGCCACGCTCCCGGCCCAGGAGGCGGAGCAGGCGAAGGGTTTCTACAGCGTGATCCGGGCGGGCGAGGCCTGCGCGGCGCCGAAATGCTACCGCAGCGTGCCCTACAGTGAAGCCTACAGGGGCGATCTGAGCCGACTCGCCGCGCTGCTGCGCGAGGCGGCGACGCTGACGGGCAATGCCAGCCTGCGGCGCTTCCTCAACACCCGCGCCGATGCCCTAGGCAGCAATGATTACTACGAAAGCGATGTCGCCTGGATGGATCTCGATGCGCCGCTCGACATCACGATCGGCCCCTACGAGACCTATACGGATGAGCTGTTCGGCTACAAGGCGGCCTTCGAGGCCTACGTGAACATCCGCGATGATCGCGAGACCGCCAAGCTGGCCTTCTTCGGCAAGCGCCTGCAGGAACTGGAGGACAACCTCCCGGAGGATCCGCAGTATCGCAATGCCAGGCTCGGTGCGCTGTCGCCCATCAGCGTGGTCAATCAGGTGATCAGTTCTGGCGACGGCGCCCACGATATCGCGACCGCCGCCTACAACCTCCCCAATGACGACCGCGTGGTGCAGGAAAGGGGCAGCAAACGCGTGATGCTCAAGAATGTGCAGGAGGCCAAGTTCAGGCAGATCCTGGTGCCGATCGGGGAGCGGATCCTGACGGCGCCGGCCCGTAAATACATGCGCTTTGACTGGTTCTTTACGCACATCCTGGCGCACGAACTCATGCACGGCCTGGGACCCCACCAGATCAGCGTGGACCAGCGCGCCACGAATCCGCGCCTGGAACTGAAGAGTCTCTATGCGCCGATCGAGGAGGCCAAGGCGGACGTGACGGGCCTGTGGGCCCTGCAGTACATGCTCGATCACGCCGCTGCCATGAAGCTGCGCGAGGTGATCGCCGTGGGGCCGGACTCGGAGCGCGAGCTCTACAGCACCTATCTGGCCTCGATGTTCCGCGTCCTGAGATTCGGGACGACCGAGGCGCATGGCCGCGGCATGGCCGTGCAGATCAATTTCCTGCTCGACCACGGCGCCCTGCACGCCACCGCCGGTGGGCAATTCGAGATCGACTACGCCCGGATCAAGGACGCCTTCCGCGATCTCGACCATGCCCTGCTCACGGTGGAGGCCCAGGGCGATGCTGCCGGCGCCAACCGGCTGTTGCTGAGCGGAGCGATCCGCCCCGAAGTCCAGGCCGCGCTCGACCGCCTCAGCGACCTGCCGACCGACGTCGAGCTGGAGCTCATCACGGCGGAAGCGATCGCGCCTCGCTCCCTGGACCTGCCGCAGTAAACCACGCGGTCGCGCGATCCAGGGCGGCCGCGCCTCAGGGCATCGTCACCAGTTCCTCGGCCGAGGTCGGGTGGATGGCGACCGTGTCGTCGAAGTCACGCTTGCTCGCGCCCATGCGCACCGCGACGGCGAAGCCCTGCATCATTTCATCGGCACCCGGGCCGATCACGTGGACACCCACCACCCGCTCCGCGGCGCCCGCCGTCACGAGCTTCATCACGGTTTTCGGCTTGCGGGTGGTGAGGGCGTGGTACAGCGGCACGAAGCTGGTGGAATAGACTTTCACGGGCTCGCCATGGCGGCGGCGCGCCTCGGCCTCCGTGAGCCCCACGGTGCCGATCGGCGGGTGGCTGAAGATCACCGTTGGAATATTGTCGTAGTCGAGCCGCCGGTCCTTCTGGCCGCCGAAGAGCCGATCGGCAAGCCGTCGGCCGGCTGCGATCGCCACCGGCGTGAGCTGTGCACGCCCGGTCGCATCACCGATGGCGTAGATCCCCGACACATTGGTTTCCTGGAAAGCATCGGTGCGCATGAAGCCTTCGGCATCGCAGAGCACGCCCAGCGCATCGAGACCCAGCCCGGCCACCGAAGCCCTGCGGCCCATGGCCCACAACACCGAGTCGAAGGGACCGGCCCGGCGGCCATCGGCCAGTTCGATCTGGAGCCGCCCCTGCGGGTCGCGCCGCAGGGCCGTGGGCGTTGCCTGGAAGAGCGACTCGACGCCTTCCTCGCGCATGGTCTCGAGCAGCTGCACCCCGAGGAAGGGCTCGAAGGATCGGAGCAGCCGCTCACCCCGTGCCAGCAGCGTCGTATGCGTGCCCAGCGCCGAGAACACGCCGCCCAGTTCCACCGCGACGTAGCCGCTGCCCACGATCGCGACGCCCGCCGGGCGCGCCGGCAGTGCGAAGAAATCGTCCGAGGTGATACCCAGCTCCGCACCTGGAATCGCCGGCACCACCGCATGCCCGCCGGTGGCCAGGACGATATGCGCCGCCCGATAGCTGCGGCCGTCGACCTGCACGGCCGGCTGGGCGGTGAGGGTCGCGCGGGCACGGAGCAGCGTGACACCGCCCTTCTTGAGGTTGTCGGCGTAGATGCCGTTGAGCCGGGCAATGTAGGCATCGCGCTTCTGCCGGAGCAGCGCCCAGTCGTGACCGGTGAGTGTCAGATCGAAGCCGTAGTCGGGCGCGTCATGAGCGGCGTGGGCGAGCAGGGCGGCGTTCCAGCTTATTTTCTTGGGCACGCAGCCGACGTTCACGCAGGTGCCGCCAAGCCGGTGCGATTCGACCAACAGCGTGCGGGCGCCATATCCGGCCGCGCGCTGGGCGCAGGCCAGCCCACCGCTCCCGCCGCCTATGACGATAAGATCGTAATCTGTGACCATGCTCCGACTCCTTTCCCCGGCTGCGGGTTCCCATCCTGGCCGGGCTCTGGCACTCTTGCCGGATGCCACCTGCCACCAGCACGGCCGCCGTGCCCCCGAGCCTGCTCAATCCGCTGCTTGCCGATTCACCGCTCCCGCCGTTCGCGGACATCCGCCCCGAGCACATCGAGCCGGCGATGGCCGAAGTGCTGGCCGCCTGCCGGGCGCGGCTCGCGGAGATCGCCAGGCTTGCGGAACCCACCTTCGCCAGTGTGGTCGTGCCGCTGGAGGAACTGCGGCATCGCCTGGCCCGCACCTGGTCGCCGATCGGTCATCTTAACGGAGTGATGAATTCCGAGGCGCTGCGCGCGGCCTACAATGCCTGCCTGCCGCTGCTGTCAGAGTACTACACCGATCTGTCGCAGAGCGAGCCGCTGTACCGCGCTTACCTGCACATCCGCACGCACGAGGGCGCGCGCCTCGATGCCGTGCAGCTCGCGGTGCTGGAGCGCGCACTGCACGATTTCCGCCAGGCCGGCGTGGCGCTCGATGGGGAACGCAAGCTCCGTTTCAAGAGCATCATGAGCGAGCTGGCGCAGCTGCAGGCGAAGTTCGAAGAGAACGTGCTCGATGCCACCAACGCCTGGTCGCACCACCTCACCGATGCGGCGCAGCTCACGGGCGTCAATGCCGGCATCGTAGCCCAGGCCGAGCGCCGGGCGCGCGAGCAGGGCGTCGCTGGCTGGCTCTTCGGTCTCGATCAGCCGACCTACGTCGCGGTGGTGACGGACGCGGACTCCGCGGACCTGCGCCGCGTGTTCTACGAGGCCTGGAGCACGCGCGCCTCCGAGCAGGGACCGGGCGCGGGGCGGTTCGACAACACGCCGGTCATGGAGAGCATATTGCGCCTGCGCCACGAGGCCGCGCGGCTGCTCGATTTTCCCTCCTACGCGGAGTATGCCCTCGCCGACCGCATGGCCAGCACCGTGCCCGAGGTCACCTCCTTCCTGATGCAGCTCGCCGGTGCCGCGCGCGAGCATGCGAGCGCCGAGCTGGCTGAACTCGAAGCCTACGCCGGGCGCGCGCTCGAGGCCTGGGACCTGAGCTATTACTCGGAACGCCTGCAGCAGAGCCGCTTCCAGGTCTCGCAGGAGGAACTGCGCGATTACCTGCCGCTGCCGCGGGTGCTGGCCACGCTGTTCGAGGTGGCCGAGCGGCTCTACGGCGTGAAGCTGCGCGAACGCCAAGGGGTGGCGCTGTGGCACGGGGACGTGCGCTTTTTCGAAGTGCTGTCACCGGGCGGCACGCCGCTGGCGAGCTTCTATCTGGACGCCTACGCGCGCGCCAGCAAGCGGAGCGGCGCCTGGATGGACGACTGCGTGGGCCGCAAGCAGCTCAACGGCGCACTGACGCTCCCGGTCGCCTTCCTGGTCTGCAATTCGCTGCCGCCACAGGGCGAACGCCCGGCACTGCTGACGCACGATGACGTGGTGACGCTGTTCCACGAATTCGGTCACGGCCTGCACCACATGCTCACGCGCATCGCTTATCCCAGCGTGGCCGGGATCAACGGCGTCGCCTGGGATGCGGTGGAGCTGCCGAGCCAGTTCATGGAAAACTACGCCTGGCTGCCGGAGGTGCTGGCGCGGATCGGCGCGCACGTGCAAAGCGGCGAGCCGCTCCCCGAGCCGAAGCAGCGCCAGCTCATCGCCACGCGCAGTTTCCAGGCCGGGCTGCATACGCTCCGCCAGGTGGAATTCTCGCTCTTCGATATGCGCTTGCACGCCGAGTACGACCCGGCACGCGGCGCGCGCGTCTACCCCCTGCTGGCCGAGGTGCGCGCGGCAGTCGCGGTCACGCGCCTGCCCGCGTGGAACCGCTACCCGCACAGCTTCACGCACATCTTCGCCGGCGGTTATGCCGCCGGCTACTACAGCTACAAGTGGGCCGAGGTGCTGGCGGCGGACGCCTTTGCGGCCTTCAGGGGACCAGGAGCCTTCGATCGAGCGACGGCGCAGCGCTTCCTCGACAGCATCCTCTCGCGCGGCGGCAGCCGCGATGCCCTCGAAGCCTTCATTGAGTTCCGCGGCCGCAAGCCGGAGATCGGGCCGCTCCTGGAGCTGCACGGCATCGCCCCGGACGCGCAGTGCGCATCGCCACCTGGAATGTGAATTCGCTCCGGGTGCGGCTGCCGCAGCTGCTCGAGTGGCTGGCCAGCAGCGCCCCGGAGGTGATCGCGCTGCAGGAGACGAAGCTCACGGACGACGCCTTTCCCGCGGCCGAACTGCTCGCGGCCGGTTACCACAGTGTCTGCAGCGGCCAGAAGACCTACAACGGCGTGGCCATCCTGGCGCGCGACCCACCCACCGACGTGGTGCGCGACATACCCGGGTACGATGATCCGCAGCGGCGCGTGCTGGCCGCGCGCGTCGGCGCCCTGCGGGTGATCGACCTGTACGTACCCAACGGCCAGAGCGTCGGCTCGGACAAGTTTCACTACAAGCTCGGCTGGCTGCGCGCGCTGCGCAAGTGGCTGCGCTCCGAACTCGCCGCGCAGGCGCCGCTCGTCGTACTCGGTGACTTCAATATCGCGCCCGAGGATCGCGACGTCCACGATCCGGCGGCCTGGGCCGGCTCCGTGCAGGTCAGCGCCGAGGAGCGCGAAGCGCTGCGCGATACCCTGGCGCTCGGCTTCATCGATGTGTTCCGGCGCTTCGAGCAACCGCCGCAGTCCTTCAGCTGGTGGGATTACCGGGCCGGCGCGTTTCGCCGCAATCACGGGCTGCGGATCGATCTGGTGCTGGCGTCCGCGGCGCTGGCCGAACGCTGCACCGCCTGCCAGATCGACCGGGAGCCCCGCCGCGCGGAGCGCGCCTCCGATCACACACCGGTCATCGCGAGCTTCGACATTTAGGTAAACGCCGGCCTTGGTGGCCGGCCTCCCTGGGCTCGCCCCGCTCCCCGGGCTCCCCGGGCTCCCCGGGCTCCCCGGGCTCGCCGGCGAACTGTGCGGCAGGTCGCTGGTACCGCATTGCAGCGTGGCCTAGACTGAGCGTTCGATGGCACATATTGCAGATGAGCACGCCGGCCGCGGCGGGTAGGCATCCCGGCATGGTCAACGTCAGGCGCAGCGATTTCGACATCACCAACACGGTGCGTGTGAGTTCGCCACCGGCCGTATTGCAGGCGATCGAGCAGCTGTTTGCCGGCACCTGGCCGGCTGCGCCGACCGATGCTCTGCGACGCGCGTTCACCCAGTTCGACGACATGTTTTCGGGCCGTGCGCCCGGCTACGCGGGCGTCGACACGCTCTACCACGATCGCCAGCACACGCTCGACGTGACGCTCACCATGGCCCGCATCTGCGCGGGCTACGAACAGCAGGTCGAAGCCCTGTGGAAGCTGGGCGCCACGCGCGCGATCGCCGGCGTGATCATGGCGCTGTTCCACGACGTCGGCTATCTGCGCCGCAGCAGCGATACCGCCCAACGCAACGGTGCCGAGTTCACCCGCACGCATGTCAGCCGCGGCGTCGAATTCCTGCGCGACTACCTGCCGAAGCTCGGGCTGGGGGAATGGGTGGAGGTGGCTGCCCAGGCGCTGCACTTCACCGGCTACGAAAAGCCCTTCAGCGAGCTGGTGCTGGACGACGCGCGCGATTTGCGCCTCGGGCATCTGCTCGGCACCGCGGACATGATCACGCAGATGGCGGATCGCTGTTATCTCGAAAAATGCCGCGATCGCCTGTACCCGGAGTTCGTGCTCGGCGGCATGGCCCTGCCGCTCGAGAATGCCAGTGCCGAGCAGGTCCGCTACGCCTCGGGCGTCGATCTGCTGCGCCAGACACCGCAGTTCGCCGCCGAGACGCGCGCCAAGCGGCTCGACGGTGAATTCAACCGCGCTTACCGCTACCTGGAAATCCTCTTCGACGGCCGCAATCCGTACATGGAATCCATCGAGCAGAACCTGCTGTTTCTCGAGCAGGTGCTGCGCAGCGAGAGCTGGCGGCTGTTACGGCGCAATCCGCCGCTGTACGCCGCGGACCCGAATGTCCTGGCCGAGGTGCGCGGCCAGATGCTGAGTCTTTTCAAGCGGGCCTGGCTGCGCGACTGAGCGCCGCCGCCGCCAGCGCCGCGGGCGGTGCGCCCGCCACCGCGCTGACGTAACGCCCGAAGATGCGCGGCAGTTCCCGATCCACGGTCGCCCAGCCCAGCAGTCCGCTGTCCGCCAGCGCCGCGCGCAGCAGATCCGGGCGCAGTGCCGCCTGCGCCGCGGCGGCAATGGGCGCATAACTCCAGTGCCAGGGTTCCGGCTGCACCCCACCCCGGTCGAGGTCGTAGGGCAGGAAGAAGCCAAAATCGTGCGCGTGCTGCGCCAGCCACGCCGAGAGCCGCGCGTAGCAGCCATCCGCGGCGTAGTGCTTCCCGAGCAGATCGACCGCGGCGCCGGCGGGGAGCGCGGCGCCATCGATCAGGTCGCAGTCGCTCCCCCAGTGATGGCGGCTGGCACCGGGGAGCGCAGACCAGACCAGGATCGCCGCCACGCGTTCGGCCTCGTTCAGGGCCTCCGCCGCCAGCGGCCGGCCGGCCCGGTCGAGGAGCGGCCGGGCACCGCTGAATTTGTCGTTCCAGATGGCAAGCTGCCGCGCGAAATCCCGGAATCCGGACACGGGCATCAGATCGATGCCGGCGGCGGCGGCGGCGGCACGCATCGCCTGCAGGGCCGTGGCGGCCAGGGGGTGCAGCGGGCAGCGCATTTCCGCCAGCTCGCGCACGTGCGTGCTGGCGCGGCCGGTCAATTCGAGGCCCGACAGCGCCAGCGAAATTGGCGTGGAATTGGCGATCGGCGCGTCCATCGGGCATGATTCTATGCTGCCTCGAAGGCGAGGGTATTGCCGGGATCTGAAGCAGATGCCACACCAGTCCAGACTGCAGGCGACCACCCGCTATTCCGCGGCGGTGACGCTGGCGCTCGCCCTGTGTGTCTGGTTGGTCGACCTGATCTTCCGGCCGGCGCTGCCCGCGCCGCTGATCGTCGCGGCCGCGCTGCTGACGGTGGCGGGCATGGCGCTGCTGGCCTTCTGGTCCTGGGGCTCGCGCCAGCGCATGCAGGAGGGTGTCGAACAGCTGATCGGGGCCGCCGAGCGCCTCAGCCGGAGCGAATTCTCCCAGCCCGTGGCCAGCAGCCTCCCCGGTCACTTAGGGCTCCTGCAGCGTGCCTTCGAGCGCATGCGCATCGCGCTGCACGACACCACCTACAGCCGCGATTACCTGCATAGCGTACTCAACAGCATGAGCGACAGCGTGTTCGTGGCCGCACCCGACGGTGCGATCCGCATCGTCAACGACGCCGCGCAGCGGCTGACCGGCTACAGCGCCGAGGAGCTGTCCGGCATGGGCATCGCCTCGCTCCTCGCCACGACGGTGGAGGAAGGGGTCGATCCCCTGGTGGCGGCGCGCGAGAACGGCGAGACGGTGCTGCGCACGCGCTCCGGCCAGACGATTCCGGTCTCGTTCGTGGTCTCTACCGTGGCGACGGCGGCGGAGGAATTCGCCGGCGATATCTTCGTGGCGCGCGACATCACCGAACGCAAGCGCGCCGAGCGGCGCATCCGCTACCTGGCGCGCTACGACGCGCTGACCAAGATTCCCAACCGCATGCAGTTCCAGCACCTGCTGCAGCAGGCCATCGCGCGCGCGCGGCGCCTCGGGCACGGCGTGGCGCTGCTGTACATCGACATGGACCGATTCAAGGAGGTCAACGACACCTTCGGCCACGCCTCGGGCGATCGGGTGCTCGAGCTGCTCACCGAACGCCTGACGCGCGCGCTGAGCAGCGAGACCGTGCTGGGCCGGCTCGCCGGCGACGAGTTTGCGCTGTTCGTGGACGGGCTGAGCACCGAGGGCGATGAGGCCGGCGAGCAGGTGGCGCAGCTGGCGCGCACCGTGCTGGACACCGTCGGTGCCTCATTCCATGTCAGTCAGCAGGAAGTGATCCTGACCGTGAGCATCGGCGTGGCCTTCTGTCCGCGCGATGCCGACAACGTCATCGACCTGATCCGCGATGCCGACGCCGCCATGTATTACTCCAAGCAGAACGGCGGCAACACCTTCGCCTTCTACTCCCCGGAGATGAACGCGGCCGCGGTCGAGCGGCTGATGCTCAAGAGCAAGCTGCGGCGCGCCGTGGAGCGCGACGAGTTCGTGCTGCACTACCAGCCCAAGGTCGACCTGCACGACGGCCGCATCGTCGGCGCCGAGGCGCTGCTGCGCTGGCGCCTGCCGGGTCATGGCGATATCCCGCCGGCCCAGTTCATCCCCATCGCCGAGGAAAATGACCTCATCAGCGCCATCGGCGGCTGGGTGCTGGAGCGCGTGTGCATCGATCTGAAGCTCCTGCGCCACGCGGTCGGCAATCCAGGCCGCATCGCGCTGAACCTCTCGCTCAAGCAACTGCGGCACGCCGGCTTCATCCTCAACTGCCGCTCCCTGTTCGAACGCCATAAGGTGCCGCCGCAGAGCCTCGAGCTCGAGATCACCGAGACCACGCTGATGGCCGATCCGCGCCGCACCGTGCAGATGCTGGATCAGCTCGCCGCCATCGGACTGCATCTGTCCATCGATGACTTCGGCACCGGGTATTCCTCGCTCTCGGCGCTGCAGCAGTTCCCGATTGGCACGCTGAAGATCGATCAGTCCTTCGTGCGGGATGTCGCCGACGACCCGGCCGACGCGACGCTGGTGCGGACCATCATCGACATGGGGCACGGCCTGGGGCTGCAGGTCGTGGCCGAAGGCGTGGAGCTCGCCCGCCAGGTGCCCTTCCTGCGCAAGTGGGGCTGCGATCTGGCGCAGGGCCGGCTCTTCGGCGAGGCCGTCGGCATCCAGGAGCTGCTGGCCCAGCTGCTGGCCCAGCAGGCCGGCTCACCCGCCTTCGCCGCGACCATCGCCGCGGCGTCGGAGTCGGCGCTGATCGCCTGACGGGGGCCTAGGACGGGCCCAGATTTCCGGCCGCAAACCCCCAGTCGATCAGCTTGCCGAGCACGGCGCTCACGTATTCGGCGCGGCGATTCTGGTAGTCCAGATAGTAGGCGTGCTCCCACACGTCGATGGTCAGGAGCGGTCGCTGGCCGTTGTGGAACGGTGAATCGGCGTTGCCGGTCTTGGTGACCGCGAGCTTGTCGCCTTCCTGCACGAGCCAGGCCCAGCCGCTGCCGAATTGCGAGGTGGCCGCGCCCAGCAATTCCTTGCGACAGGCATCGACGCTGCCGAAGGCCGCCTCGATTTTCTGTTTCAGGGCGGCGGGCGGCTCGCCGCCGCCCTGGGCCTTCAGGCTCCGCCAGTAAAAACTGTGATTCCAGTGCTGCGCCGCATTGTTGTAAATAGCGGTGTGGTCGGCGTCGCCGTAGGTCGCGGCGATGATCGCCTCGAGCGGCATCTGGGCATAGGGTGTGCCGGCCACAGCCCGGTTGAGATTGTCGACATAGGCCTGGTGATGCTTGCCATGGTGGAAACCCAGTGTGTTGCTGGAGATCACCGGGTCCAGTGCGTGGTCCGCGTACGGCAGTGCGGGCAGGCTGAACGGACCGCTGGGCGTCTTGGCTGCTGGCATGGCACCGGCCGCGGCGGCGGCCGGCGACTCGGCGGCGTGCGTCAGGCCGGAGCCGAACGCGGCGGCGCCGGCTGTGGCCAGCAACAGGTCGCGACGGCTGAGGCGGGCGGGGTGCGCGTGACGCTCCTCGGTCTTCATAGGCGTGTCCTCGCGTTGTAGGGTCCGCCGATGCTACCCGCCGGGCCCCGTGGGAGCAAAAGGTGCGTATTGGCGCGGGGGTTCATTCAGGTCATTGAGATAGTCGCGGCGCGCGGCGGGCGCCAGGCCCGCCCAGTCGATCTTCTGCAGCCAGGTGCCGCGCAGCTCGCCATCGCGCACCGTCACGGTGCGTCCCCGCAGCCGGCCGGGCTGCGCGGACAGGCAGCTGGTGTGGCCGCTGCGCAGCAGCTCGAGCACAGCGCGGGCAATCGTCGCGCTGCGCGGCAGGGCACTGTGCTCGCAGCGCATGTAGTAATTGCTGCAGCCGGGCAGCTGCGCCGACTCCAGTGGCACGGTGCCATCGCCCGCGTTACTGATCTGGTAGTGAAACTCGTCACCGGCCAGCTGCAGGCCGGTCACGGTGCGCTGCTGCGTGCCGGCGATGGCGATGCAGCGTTCGTCGCAGGCGGGCAGGGCGGCGGTGAAAGCGCGCCCCTGCTCCAGCAGCTGCGGACTGGGGCGCGGACCGGCGGACGGCCAGCTGCCCATGTCGAACAGCGCGGCGTGCTGCGCCGTGGCGTGGCCCGGCACCATCTGATGGATGCTGGGGAAGGTATTGAATACGTCGCTGGACAGGGCCTCCGCGTCGTGCAGCGGATCGAGTGCGGCGAGGCGCCGCACCACCGGATAAGTGCCCCGCAGGGCCTGCACCGCGCCATAGGAACCGCCGTGCGGTGTGCCGAGCGTGATCAGGCGGCGCAGGCGGCCGCGCTCGGCGGCGCCGAGCGCGCTGCGGGCGATCAACCCGCCCATGCTGTGGGCGACGATCAGGAGCGAGTCGGCAGGATCGGCGCGCAGGCGCGCGAGAAAGGCGGCGCTGAGATCGCTGAGATTCAGGCGCCAGTCGTAGTCGTGCATGACCACGGCAAATCCGGCGGCCCGCAGCCGCAGCTGCAGGCCGAGGTAACTGAAGGGCAGGGCGCCGAGCGGTACGAGGCCGGCTGCCTGCGGGAGCCGCAGCCGGTACAGGCCGCCTTCGATGACATCCTGCGGGTCGAGCCAGATCAGGTCGGCCGGATGGGCGCCGGTGGGAAGCGCGCCCAGTTGCGTGCCCATGATGCCGGGCAGCAGATACAGCGTCGGCGCGTGCCGGCGCGGCGCGCGCTGGGCGGCGCGCGCCAGGCCCGTCAGCAGTGCGTAGTCGGCGGCGCCAAACATCGCGCTGAGCTCGCGGCGCGCCGCGCCGGTGGCCAGCAGGCCGCACAGCTCCTCGTTGCTGTGCCACAGCCGGTCGTAGATCGAGGGCCCGCCGCCGCTCCCGGAGCTCATGGACGTCGTCCCATACCGCTGTGCCGAATGAGCAACTCGCAAAAGGCGCTGATCGCGGGCGCGCGCCCGGTGCTCTGCCGCCAGACTGCGCCGATCTGCCGTGTCGGCACCGGCTTCACCAGCGGCAGCAGCCGCAGGCCCGCCGCCGCGCCGTAGGCCCCGCGGCAGGCGAGCGCGGGCAGCAGCGTGACCCCGGCGCCGGCAGAGACCATCTGGCGCAGGGTCTCCAGGCTGGTCGCGCGGAAATCCGCCCGCTCGTGCGCACGCGATCGCGCGCAGACCGCGAGGGCCTGCTCGCGCAGGCAATGGCCGTCCTCCAGCAGCAGCAGTGCCTCATCGCCCAGCTCTCCGATCTGCACCTGGCGGCGCGCGGCCAGACGGTGGCTCGCGGGCACCGCGAGCACAAACGGCTCGGCGTACAGGGCGCGGGACTCGAGGCCATCGAGATCGACGGGCAGCGCCAGGATCCCCAGATCGATCTCCCCGGCGCGCAGCTGCTCGAGCATCGGCGCGGTCTGGTATTCGTAGAGCATGAGGTCGAGGCGCGGCAGGGACTTGCGTATCTGCGTCATGAGCTGCGGCAGCAGATAGGGCCCGATGGTCGGGAGCGTGGCCACGCGCAGGCGCCCGGCCAGCGGGTCGCGCCAGGCCTGCGCGAGCCGCACGATTTCATCGCTGGTGGCAATGATCTGCTGGGCGCGCGCGGCGATGGCGCTGCCAGCCTCGGTCAGCGTGACGTGCCGCGGCTGGCGCTCGATGAGCTGCACGCCCAGGTAATCCTCGAGCTTGCGCAGCTGCGCCGACAGCGTGGGCTGAGTGACGAAGCAGGCGCTGGCGGCCCGGCCGAAGTGGCGGGTCGAGGCCAGCGCGCTCAGGTAGCGCAGGTCCTTGAGTTTGAGATCAGCCATCGCCTTCCATATACGCCATCTATCCTAATTATAAAAACAATCGATTGGAGCAATGCAAGCCCAGCTGGCACAGTGGCACCCATCGATCAGCGTCTCATGCAATCCGTAGGAGTGGAACCCATGCTGGGCATTGGACAGAAATTTCCGCAGTACTCCCTCACCGGGGTCGTCTCGGCCGATCCGGCCCGGGCCTTCGAGATTTTCGACAGCGCGCGCCTGGCCGGCAAGTGGCAGGTGCTGTTCTTCTGGCCGAAGGATTTTACTTTTGTCTGCCCGACCGAAATCGCCGCCTTCGGGCGCCTGAGCGGCGAGTTTGCCGAGCGCGACGCGCAGCTGCTTGGCGCCAGCATCGACAGCGAGTACGTGCACCTGGCCTGGCGCCAGGCCAGGGAGGAGCTGCGGGAGCTGGCCTTCCCGATGCTGGCCGACGTCAAGCGCGAGCTCAGCACGGCGCTGGGCATCCTGGACCCGGAGGCCGGTGTCGCGCAGCGCGCGACCTACATCGTGGATCCGCAGGGCCTGATCCGCTTTGCCTACGTGACCGACCTGAACGTCGGGCGCAATCCGGCGGAAGTGCTGCGGGTGCTCGATGCACTGCAGACCGAGGAACTGTGCCCCTGCAACTGGCAGCCGGGCGATGCCACGCTGCAGGCTGCCTGAAGCGCGGCCGGGCGGGCCTGGAGCGATGACATGAGCCTGGAAGACCTGCGCGCGGCGATTCCCGAGTACGCACGTGACCTGCGCCTGAACCTCGGCAGCGTGCTCAGCGCGGCGGGGGCTCCGGGCCTGAGCGAGGCGCAGATCTGGCTGATCGGCCTGGCCGCCGCGCTCGCGGCGCGCAACGTGCGCTTCGCCCGTCAGATCGGGGAGCTGGCCGCCGGGCAGCTGCAACCCGCGCAGCTGCAGGCGGCGCACGCCGCCGCCGCGATCATGGGCATGAACAACGTCTACTACCGCTTCCTGCACCTGGTCGGCGACGCTGAATACCAGCGCATGCCGGCGCGCCTGCGCATGAACGTGATCGCCAGCCCGGGCATCGACAAGGTGGACTTCGAACTCGCCTCGCTCGCCGTCTCCACGATCAACGCCTGCGGCCTGTGCATCAGCGCACACGAGCAGGCGCTCCGGCAGCAGGGCGTGACCCGCGAGCAGATCCACAGCACGGTGCGCATTGCCGCGACGATACGTCGAGGCCGCCGGCCATGTGGGCAACGGCCTGCGCGAGGCCGGCTACAGCGTGCAGCACTGTGCCGACGGCCAGGCCGGGCTCGACGCCGCGCGGGCCGTGCGCTTTGACCTGCTGATCGTCGATCGCATGCTGCCACACGTGGACGGGCTGACGATCGTGGGGACACTGCGGCTGGAGAACGTGCCGACACCCGTGCTGCTGCTGAGTGCGCTGGGCACCATCGATGATCGGGTCGAGGGCCTGCGCGCGGGCGGCGATGACTACCTGGTCAAACCCTTTGCCTTCGCCGAGCTGCTGGCGCGGGTCGAGGCGCTGCTGCGGCGCGCCGCGGGCGACAGCCAGCATGTGGGGGTACTGCGCGTCGCCGACCTCGAGATCAACGTGATGGCGCGACGCGTCCTGCGCGCCGGGCGCACCATCGATCTCACGGCCAAGGAATTCCAGCTGCTCGAGTTCCTGGTGCGCCGCGCCGGCCAAGTCGTCACGCGCACCATGCTGCTCGAGTCGGTGTGGAACCTGCACTTCGATCCGCAGACCAATCTCATCGACGTGCATATCAGCCGCTTGCGCCAGGCGATTGACCGCGAGTTCAATCCGCCGCTCCTGCACACCATCCGCGGCGTGGGCTACAGCATCCGCGATCCGGGGCAGGGCGCCTGACGATGCCGCGCTTCCTGTCCTCCTCCGCGCGGCTGGCGCTGTGGTACCTCGGCGGCGCGGCCCTGGGCATCAGCGCCCTGCTGTGGAGCAGCTACCTGCTCACGCAACGGGCGATGGAGCGCCAGGTCGACCTGGTGGTGGAGACGGAGATCGAATCGCTCCGCGAGGACTATCGGGGCGGGGGGATCGGGCGCCTGGTCGAGGTGCTCGACCAGCGCGACGACGACTGGGGCCGCCTGGGCGCAGCCTATCTGCTGGTCGACCGGGAGGGCAGCCAGCTGGCCGGCAATCTTTCCTCCTGGCCGAAGCGCTTCTCCACGGAGGGCGACTGGCTGGAGTTCGACATCAGTGCCAGCGAACGCGGGGGCGCCGTGGATCATCCGGTGCGCGCCAAGGTCGTGACGCTCGACGGCAACCGCCTGCTGGTGGGGACCGATGTCTCGGAGCGGCGCCGTTTCGCCGAGCGCCTGCGCAGCACCACCTACTGGGGCATGGGGCTGACCGTCGCCTTCATGGCCTTCACCGGGCTGTGGTTCAGCCGCCGCGTCGCGGCGCGCGTGCGTGCGGTGGCGCAGGCCTGCCAGAGCATCATCTCGGGCGATCTGACCCGCCGCCTGCCGCTCGAGCGCAACGCGGACGAGTTCGACCAGCTGGCGAGCGCGGTGAATGGCATGCTCGATCGCATCGAGCAGCAGACGGCGATCGTGCACGTCACCTTCAACAGCGCGGCGCATGATCTGCGCGGGCCCCTGTTTCGCATGCGTGCCCGGCTGGAGGCGGCGTTGACCGGTGCGGCGGCGGACGGCGCGGGCGAGGTCAGTGCCAGCGTAGCGATACGCGCCACTATCGATGATCTGGAGCGTGTGCAGCGCACGCTCGCCACGCTGCTGCAGATTGCGCAGGCCGAGGCCGGTGGCAACGATACCAGCCGCGAGCGGGTGGATCTGGCGCAGATGGCGCGCGAATTGGGCGAGCTGTACGAACCGGCCGCGCGAGAGCGGGGGTTGACGTTGAAGGTCAGCGCTGACTCACCGGCGCTGCTCAGCGCCCACCAGCAGCTGCTCGCGCAGCTGGTGACCAACCTGCTGGAAAACGCCCTCAAGTATGTGCCGGCAGGGGGGACCGTCCGCCTGCAGGTCACGGCGGATCAGGGCCTGATCCAGCTCATCGTCAGCGACGACGGGCCGGGCATTCCCTCAGCCGTGCACGCGGCGATGCTATTGCCCTTTCGCCGCCAGGCGCGCGATGGCGGGACGCCGGGGAGCGGACTGGGGCTGAGCCTGGTCGCCGCGGTGGTACGCCTCCATCAGGGCAGGCTCGAGTTGCTCAATGCGGGCCCGGGGCTCACCGTGCGCTGCAGCTTTGCGGCCCTGGGTTCCGCGCCGGACACCAGCCGTGCCTGACGCGCGGGAATCCGCGGCTGCGCGCCGGCTGTGCGGCGTGGCAGCGCTGGTCTTCGGCATGCTGGCCGTGGCGGCCACCGGCGCGGCCACCGCCTGGCAGGTCCGCGACGACGAGGGGCGCAACCTTTCGCTGCCCGGTCCCCCGCAGCGCGTGGTGAGCCTCTCGCCCGGTGCGACGGCCATGCTGTTCGCTGCCGGGGGCGGTGCGCGCGTCGTGGGCACGCCGGATTTCTCAGTGGAACCGGACGGGGCGCGCACGATCGCGCGCATCGGCGACAGCCACGGCTTCGATCTCGAGCGGATTCTGGGCCTGCATCCGGATCTCATCGTCGCATGGACCGGGGGTTTTTCCGAAGCCCAGCTGCTGCCCTTCGAACGTGCGGGACTCGTGGTGTACCGCCACCGCGTCACGCGCCTCGCCGACCTGCCCGCATCGATCGAGCGCCTGGGCGCCTTGCTCGACACGCGCGCCGTGGCGCAGCCGGCCGCCGCCGACTTGCGCCTGCGCATCGAGGCGCTCAGGGCGCGCTATCACCGCGCGCGCGCGCCGCGCATCCTGGTGCAGGTGTGGGACCGGCCGGTCTACACGATCGGTGGCGCACAGCTCATCGACGATGCCGTCTCCCTCTGCGGTTTCGACAATATCTACCGGGAACTGCACGACGCCGCGCCGGCCGTCTCCCTCGAATCGATCGCAGCGCGTGATCCGGAAGTGATCGTGGCGGTGGCCGCGGACGAGCCCGCAGCGCAGGAGTGGATCCAGCACTGGCACGCCTTTCCGTCCATGACTGCGGTGCGGAGCGGCCGGCTGCTGAGTTTCGTTGATGCGCGTCTGAGCCGCCTGGGCCCTCAGGTCGTGGACGCGACCGAGGCGCTGTGCGCGCGCCTCGCCGCGGCCGCACCCTAGGCTCAGCGCCGCGATATGGTCGCTTGACGCCCGCGGCGGGCAATCGCCATACTGCCACGCATGCGCAAGACAGCCCTGTCCGCCGCGATTCGCTGGTGGTGGCCCTGCTCCTGAATCCGGAGTGGGCTTGCGGCTGTATTCGACCAAGTTTTCAAGTTTTACCGAACACCAGACCCATCTCCGGCCTATACCGGGATGGGTCTTTTTTTGGACGCAAGATATTGAATGAAACCGCCTTTCGACATCGCCGGTGATCTGGACACGCCGGTATCGGCGTACGCAAAGCTGGCCTCATTCCAGCCGCGCTTCCTGCTCGAGAGCGTGGAGGGGGGAGAGCGGCTGGGCCGCTATTCCTTCATTGGCTTCGGCGCGGCCCTCGAGGTGCGACTGGACGAGCGCAGCTTCACGATCGGGACCCGGGCGCTGCCCGTACCGCGCGATGCATCCGAGCTGCTGGCCGGCCTGCGCCAGGCCTTGGCCGCCGCGCCGCGGCCCCTGCCGGAACTGGGCACCGTTCCGCTGGCCGGGGGTCTGGTCGGCTACACCTCCTACGACGTGGTGCGTTATTTCGAACGGCTGCCCCAGCAGGCCGCGCGCCTGCCGAACCCGCCACCCCTCCTGCACTACGTGGCGCCGCAGTCGCTCCTGGTGTTCGATCATCTCACCCGCGCCGTCGCCCTGCTCCACGCCGGGAGCGAGAGCGAGCGCACGTCTTTACGGCGCGAGGTCATCCGTGCGCTGCGCGGGCCGATGCCCGGCAACCCCGCGCGGGCCGGCGCTCATGCGCCGCCCACGGCCGCGCTGAGCCGCGATGCCTACCTCGACGGTGTGCGGCGCGCGCAGGAATACATCGCCGCGGGCGACGTCTATCAGCTGGTGCTGTCGTCGCGTTTCTCCGGGCGGCACGATCTTGATCCGTTCCAGACCTACCGGGCGCTGCGGCTCCTGAATCCCTCGCCGTACATGTTCTACTGCCATCTCGATGAGCTGGACGTGGTCGGCAGCTCGCCCGAGGCCCTGGTCAGACTCAGCGCCGGACGCGCGGAGTTGCGGCCGATCGCGGGCACGCGGGCGCGATCCGCCGATGCCACGCTCGACGCGGCGCAGGAAGCCGGACTGCTCGCCGATCCCAAGGAGAATGCCGAACACGTCATGCTGGTCGACCTGGCGCGCAACGATCTGGGGCGCGTGGCGCAGGCGGGCAGCGTGCAGGTCGATCCGTTCCGCGCCATCGAACGCTACAGTCACGTGATCGGTGCGGCGCGGACTGTACGGCGGCACGGTCGGCTACTTCGGTGCGCGCGGCGACATGGACCAGGCGATCACGATCCGGAGCCTGGTTTTCCAGGGCGATGAGTACAGTTTCCAGGCGGGTGCCGGCATCGTTGCCGACAGCCGGCCGGAAGCCGAACATGACGAGGTGCTCGCCAAGAGCGCAGCGGCGGTGCAGGCGCTGCGGGTTGCCGAGGAGGGGCTGTGAAGACACGCCTGCTGCTCATCGACAATTACGACTCCTTTACCTATAACCTGGTGCAGGCCTTTCTCATGCTGGGTGCGGAGGTGCTCGTGCACCGCAACGATGCGCTCGAGGTGGCGGCCGCCGAAGCGCTGGTGCCGACGCATCTGTGCATCTCGCCGGGTCCGGGCACGCCGCGGCAGGCCGGGGTGTCCATCGCGATGATCCGCGCCTTTGCGGGCCGTATTCCGGTCCTCGGGGTCTGCCTGGGCCACCAGGCGATCGCCGAAGCCTTCGGCGGCGTGGTGGTGCGCGCGCCGCGCCTGATGCACGGCAAGACCTCACCGATCATGCACGACGGACGCGGCGTGTACGCCGGGATCGCCAGCCCCTGCGAAGTCGGACGCTATCATTCGCTGATCGCGGCCCGGGAGTCCCTGCCCGCGGAACTCCAGGTCACGGCGCGCACCGCGGAGGAGGAGATCATGGGTCTGCGGCACGCTACGCTCAACGTCGAGGGCGTGCAGTTTCATCCCGAAAGCGTGCTCACGCCGCAGGGACCGGCGATGATGGCTAACTTCCTGGCTTCGAGCCGGCGTTGAGGGACTCAGGCGTGGCGAACGGCACCAACACCACACTCGATCGACTGCTGGACGGCCAGAACCTCACCGAGCGCGAATCCGGCGAGTTGCTGGTCACGCTGACCGCGCCGGAATTGTCCCCGGCACTGGCCGGCGCGCTGCTCGCTGCACTCCGGGCCAAGGGCGTAACGGCGGCCGAGCTGCGCGGGCTCGCCGGCGGGATGCGGGCGCTGGCACGCCGGCCCCGATTGCCGGCACCGCTGCGCGCCATCGACATCGTCGGCACCGGGGGCGACAGGTCCGGGAGCCTGAACCTGTCCACGGGAGCGGCGTTGCTCACGGCGAGCTGCGGCGTCAGCGTCGTCAAGCACGGCAATCGCGCCGTCTCCAGCCGCGCCGGCAGTGCCGACGTGCTGGAAGCCCTGGGCCTCACCCTGCCGCTGGATGAAGTGCGCGCCGGCGAATGCCTGGCCGCCACCGGTTTCACCTATCTGTTCGCGCCGCATTACCATCCGGCAATGAAGAGTCTCGCACCGGTGCGCGCGGCCATGGGCGTGCGCACTGTGTTCAACATCCTGGGGCCGCTGACCAATCCGGCGGAACCGCCCTTCCACCTGATCGGTGCTTTCGATCTGCCGACCGCCGAGCTGATCGCGCAGGCACTCGCCGGCATGGAGATCGAGCGGGCGCTGGTCGTTCATGGAGCGGAAGGCTGGGATGAGCCGACGCCCTGCGGGCCGTTTACCGTGTTCGACGTGCGTGGCGGAGCCGTCAGCCGTGAGCAGCGCTCGCCCGGCGATTACGGCCTGGCCGCCTGCGGCGTCGCCGATCTGGCCGGCGGCGATGCCGCTCATAACGCCCGGTTGTTGCAGCGGGCGCTCTCGGGCGCAGAGCGCGGTCCGCAGCGCGACGCGCTGCTGCTGGGCGCGGCACTGGCGCTCGAGGTGACCGGCGTCGAGCCCGCACCGCGGCTGGCCGTGGCGCGCGCCACCGCCGCGATCGAATCCGGGGCGGCCGCCGCTCTGCTCTCGAGGCTGGCGCAGTTCGGCGCCGCGGGACGGGGCTGAGCAGGCGCCATGGCAGCAGGGGGCAACGGGATCGATTTCCTGCCCGCCATGGCCGCGGCCAGTCGCGCCCGGGTGGAAGCCGCACGCGCCACACTGGATGAGACCGAGCTGCGGGCGCGGGCGCTGGACAGCGCCGTGCCGCCAGCGCTGCAACTGTCCTCGCGGCGCTTCGATCTGATCGCCGAGGTCAAGTTCCGCTCCCCCACGAGCGGGCAGCTGCGCGAAGGCAGCGAGAGCAGCGTGCTGGCGCGCGTCGCCGGTTACGCCGAGGCGGGCGCGGCTGCGGTATCGGTGCTGACCGAGCCGAGCCGCTTCGATGGCTCGATGCGCCACCTGGAACTCGCGGTCCGCGCACTGGCCGGCCGCATTCCGGCGATGCGCAAGGACTTTCTCGTCGATCCCTACCAGATCCTCGAAACGCGGCTGGCGGGTGCGGGCGGGGTGCTGCTGATCCTGCGCATGCTCGAGGAGGCGCAGATCGCGGCGCTGCTCGAGTGCGCCCTGGAGTTGAAACAGTTCGTGCTGCTGGAGGCCTTCGACGAGGCAGATATCGAGCGGGCGGCCCTGTTCGTGAATCAATATCGCACGGCAGGGCAATTGCTGGTGGGCCTGAACTGCCGCGATCTGCACACGCTCAAGGTCGTGCCCGGCCGCCTCGAGCAGCTGGTGCGCACGCTCCCCGACAGCGTGCCGCGCGTGGCCGAGAGTGGCGTCGCCACGGCGGCGGACGCCGGCCGGATCGCCGTCGCCGGGTATGAGCTGGTGCTGGTCGGCACGGCGCTGATGGAGGCCCTGGAGCCGCTGCAGCTGGTGCGGGCCATGCTGAGCGCGGGGCGCAATGAACGTGCGCGGCGCTCATGAGCGGGTGGATCAAGATCTGCGGGCTGAGCAGTGCCGAGGCGGTGAACGCCGCGCTGCAGGCCGGCGTCGACGCGATCGGCTTCGTGTTTGCGCCCTCGCCGCGCCGGGTGTCGGCAGAGCGGGCGGCGGAGCTGGCGCTGGCGGTGCGCCAGCGGCTGACCTGCGTGGCCGTCACGCAGCATCCGGGCCAGCAGGAGGTCGATGCGATCGTGCAGGAGTTTCATCCTGATCTGTTGCAGTCCGACCTCGATGATTTCTCGCGGCTCCGCCTGCCGCGGCGCCTGGCGCGCCTGCCGGTGGTCCGCTCCACGGACGCAGCGTTGCCGAGCTACCCGGTGCGGATGCTCTTCGAGGGCAGCCGCAGCGGGAGCGGCGAAACGGGCGATTGGTCGCAGGCCGCAGCGCTGGCCCGGCAGACGCGGCTGATACTGGCCGGCGGACTGCACGCGGGCAACGTCGCAGCGGCGATTCATGCCGTGCGCCCCTTCGGAGTCGATACCTCGAGCGGCGTGGAGACGCGCCCGGGCCTGAAGAGCGCGGAAAAGATCGCCGCATTTGTAAAGGCCGCGAGACTGGCCTTCAGCGAGATCGAAGCATGAAAGCAGAGCTCGAACCCGCCGGGCGCGAGCGCGCCCTGGCGCAACTCATCGCCGGGGATTTTCCGGACCGGCACGGACGCTACGGGCCCTTCGGTGGGCGCTACGTGCCCGAGACGCTGGTGCCGGCCCACGAGCGGCTCGAGGCCGGCGTCCAGCGCTGGCTGGGCGATGTGGAATTCCAGGCGGAGTTGCAGCGCGAGCTGCACAGCTGGGTGGGACGGCCGACGGCCCTGACGCAGGCGCCGCGGCTCTCGCGCCGCTGGGGCGCCGAGCTCTGGCTCAAGCGCGAGGATCTGGCGCACACCGGTGCGCACAAGATCAACAACGCGATCGGACAGGCCCTGCTGGCGCGGCGGCTGGGCGCGAAACGCGTCGTGGCCGAGACCGGCGCCGGCCAGCACGGGGTGGCCAGCGCGGCGGCCTGTGCGCGCCTCGGATTGCCCTGCACGGTGTACATGGGCGCCGTGGACATGGAGCGCCAGGCGCCGAACGTCGGGCGCATGCGGCTGCTGGGCGCCACGGTGATCAGCGTCACGAGCGGCGATCGCACGCTGCGCGCCGCCATCGACGAGGCGATGCGCGACTGGGTCACCGATCCGAGCGGCACCTATTACCTGCTCGGCTCCGCGGTCGGCGCGCACCCCTACCCCTACCTGGTGCGCGAGCTGCAGAGCGTCATCGGGCGCGAGGCGCGCGCGCAGCTGCAGGCGCAGGCGGGCGGACTCCCGGACGTGGTCATCGCCTGCGTGGGCGGCGGCTCAAATGCGATCGGCCTCATGCATCCGTTCATCGCCGATCGCGGCGTCGCCCTGCTCGGCATCGAAGCGGGCGGGCGCGGCGCGGGCCTGGGCGAGAATGCCGCCCCTCTGAGCCACGGCCGTCCGGGCGTACTGCACGGCAGTTATTCGATGCTGCTGCAGGATGCGGACGGGCAGATCCAGGAAACGCATTCGGTCTCGGCGGGCCTCGACTATCCGGGGGTCGGCCCGGAACACGCCCTGCTGCTCGCCTGCGGCCGCGTGCAGTATGAGACCGCCAGCGATGCCGAGGCGCTCGCCGCGGTGCGCGAGTGCTGTGAATGCGAGGGCATACTGCCGGCACTGGAAAGTGCGCATGCCCTGGCCGGTGCGCGGCGCTGGGCGAGCGCGCATCCGGGCCAGCGCGTGCTGCTCGGACTGTCCGGCCGCGGGGACAAGGACATGCTCACGCTCACGCAGACGCTGCTGGCAGCGCCGCCGGCCGGGGCCGGCTGATGCTGCCGCGCGAACGGCTGGCCGCGGCCATTCGTGCCGCCGCCGCGCCGGGCGAGCCCGCGCTCGTCGCGTTTCTCACCGCCGGCTTTCCGCGGCGCGCCCAGTTCGGCGAACATCTCGCCGACGTCGCCGCGGGCGCCGACGTGGTGGAGATCGGCGTGCCCTTCACCGATCCGATGGCCGACGGCATGACCATCCAGCGCTCCAGTCATGCGGCGCTGAGCCAGGGCGTCACCCTGCAGTGGATATTCGAGTCGCTGGGGGCGATGCAGCGGCCGGACCGGCCGCTGCTGCTCATGAGTTACCTCAATCCCCTGCTCAGTTTCGGATTTGAGCGCCTCGCGACGGCCTGTGTGGGCGCTGGTGTGTGCGGACTGATCGTGCCGGACCTGCCGCTCGACGAAAGTGGCACCCTGCGCGCCGCGCTCGATCCGCACGGACTCGCGCTGGTGCAGATGGTCACGCCCGTCACTCCGGCCGCGCGCCTGGCGAAGCTGTGCGCAGCCAGCCAGGGCTTCGTCTATGCCGTGACCATGACGGGCACGACCGGCAAGTCCGTCGAACTGCCCGCCGACATGCTGGATTATCTCGGGCGCGTGCGGGCGCTGGCGCAGGTGCCGGTGTGCGCGGGCTTCGGCATCCGCTCGCGCGAGCAGATCGCGCGGCTGCGCGGCTCGGTCGACGGCGTGATCATCGGATCAGCGCTGGTCGAGGTGCTCGAGCGTGGCGAATCAGCGCGGGACTGGCTGGCCTCCCTGCGCCCGCAGGCCCGGTGAGCGCGTGCAGCTGCTCACCATCGCGCCCCGCTTCTGCGGCCCGCCCGGCACCGCGAACGGCGGATACGCCTCGGGCCTGCTGGCGCAGCACGCCCGCCAGACCGTGCGGGTACGGCTGGTGCGCCCGATCCCGCTGGGGACGCCGCTCCAGGTCGCTGTTCGCGATGGTGGCCGCCTGGAGCTGCTCCACGACGACAGCCTGATCGCCAGCGCCGAGCCGGCGGAATTGACGCTCGAGGTGCCACGCCCGCCGGAGTATCTGGCCGCCCTCGAGGCCTCGCGCCATTACACCGGCTTCAACGACCACGCCTTTCCCGGTTGCTTCGTGTGCGGACCGGAACGTGCGCGCGGCGACGGCTTGCGCATCTTCGCCGGTCCCTGGACGCCGGAGGCCGGCGGCGATACGGCTGGAGCCGCCGCGCAGCGCGTCGCGGCGCCGTGGGTGCCCAACCTCGCGCTCGGGCTCGACGACGGCAAGGTGCGGCCTGAATTCATGTGGGCGGCGCTCGATTGCCCGGGCTACTTTGCCGCCCGCGCCGATCGCGTGGCGATGCTGCTCGGAGAGTTCACGGCTCACGTCGATCGCCGCGTGCACGTGGAGGAGCCCTGCGTCCTGATCGGCTGGCGCATCAGCGCCAGCGGCCGGAAGTACGAAGTGGGAACCGCGCTGTTCGACGAGGACGGCGAGCTGTGTGCGCGCGCGCGCGCGTTGTGGATCGAGCCGCGCTCGAGCTAGCCGGACCGCTCGCGCCAGCGCGCGCTCGCCATGGCGAGGAGGCCGGCGCCGATCAGCAGCGGCCCGGGCAGGAGCGGGGCGATGTCCAGGCCGACCCACAATATTCCGCCCAGCAGCAGGACGGCGCCGAGCAGCAGGCGGTCGCGCCGCCGGTGATCGGCACTGAGGCGCGCCTGCAGTGCCGCGAGGCGCGCGCTGTCCGCCGGCCCGCGTGCGCGGCCGTCCTGTGCGCGCTCGATACCGGTCCTGGCCAGCGCGGGCAGCGCGCTCAAGGCATCGATCAGATCCGGCAGCCCACGGCGCAGCTCGCGCAGCAGCGCGCGCGGGCCGGCACGCTCCTGCCGCCAGGCACGCAGGACCGGCGCCGCGGTCTTCCAGATATCGAGCTCCGGATAGAGCTGGCGCCCCAGGCCCTCGACGTTCAGCAGCGTCTTCTGCAGCAGTATCAGTTGTGGCTGGATCTGGCCGTCAAAGCGTTGCAACGCCGCGAAGAGGCGCAGCAGCACCGTGCCGAATGAAATCTCGCGCAGTGGGCGATCGAAGATCGGCTCGCAGATGGTGCGCACGGCCGACTCCATCTCCTCGACCCGCGTGTGCGCGGGGACCCAGCCCGCCTGGAGGTGCAGTTCGGCCACGCGCCGGTAGTCGCGATCGAAGACCGCGAGGAAATTCTCCGCGAGGTAGCGCTGGTCGCGCAGGGCGAGGGTGCCCACGATGCCGAAATCCACCGCGGCATAGCGCGGCTGCGCCGGGTCGTCGGTGAGCACGAAGATATTGCCGGGGTGCATGTCGGCATGGAAGAAATTGTGCCGGAACACCTGGGTGAAGAAGATCTCGACGCCGTTTTCCGCCAGGCGGCGAAAGTCCGTGCCGCGCGCCCTCAGGGTGGCCAGGTCGCCTACCGGCACGCCGTGGATGCGCTCCATCACCATGACCTCGGTGCGGCACAGATCCCAGTGCACTTCGGGCACGTAGAGCAGCGCGGAGCCCGCAAAATTGCGTTTGAGCTGCGAGGCATTCGCCGCCTCGCGCATCAGGTCCAGCTCGTCGATGATTGTCTGCTGGTACTCGCGCACCACTGCCGCCGGCTTCAGCCGGCGCGCCTCCGGCCACCAGCGCTGCGCCAGGGCGGCGAGCGCGTGCATCACTTCCAGATCACGCTCGATCTGCGCGCGCATCCCGGGGCGCAGGACCTTCACGATCACTTCGCGTCCGTCCAGCCGGCGCGCCACGTGCACTTGCGCGATCGAGGCGGCGGCCAGCGGCTCGCTGTCGAAGGCCGCGAACAGCGCGGCGAGCGGCTGGCGGTAGCTGCGCTCCAGGCTGGCGCGCGCTTCGCTGCCGGGAAAGGGCGGAACGCGGTCCTGAAGCTTGGCGAGTTCATCGGCGATGTCGGCCGGCAGCAGGTCGCGCCGCGTCGAGACCGCCTGGCCGAATTTCACGAAGATGGGCCCGAGTTCCTCGAGCGCGAGGCGCAGGCGTTCGGCCCGCGTCGCGCCGCGCCGCCGCTGGAACCAGGTCCAGGGCGACAGATAGAACAGGAAGCGCAGCGGCCGGTACAGATGCGTGGCACGCACGAAATCATCGAAGCCGTGGCGGACCAGCACGCGCTGGATCTCCAGCAGCCGGCCGAGCACGCGCACTCTCATGGCCGAGCCCTCTGCGTCCCGAGCCGCTCGAGCTGCGCGTGCAGCGTAGCGGCACGCGCCTCGGCGCGCTGCAGCTGCGCGCGCAGCGCCTCGACGCCCCCAAGGAAACCCTCCGCCTCGGCACGCGATACCAGATCGCGGCTCTCGTGCGCCAGGTATTCGGCGGAATTGCGCAGCAGTGAGGCGCCGGCCGCCCGGCCCCAGTCCTTGACCTGGGCGAAAGCGCGCACGGCCAGGTGCGCATTCATGCGGCCCAATGCGCCACCCAGGAGGCTTTCGAAATTCGGGCGCAGGAGCCGGGCAAGTTCCAGGAACTGCTGCGCGAGCGCCTCGTCACCGCTGCTGCTGAGGCCCGCGCTGGCGAGCGCTGCGTCGGAGTCGCCACCGGCCAGGGCGAGCAGCGCGAGCGGGCTGCCGCTTACCGTGACGTCGGCCGCGGGTTGCTCGTCACCGGCCTGGACGCTGGCGCACTGGAGCGAGCCGGCGCTGGCCGTCAGCAGCAGCTGCACCGGGAGGCCCGTGGCGCCGATCTTGAGCCGCCGTCCCTCGAGCGCCAGGCAGAGCGCGCGCGCGCGCGGCGATGCGGCGAGCCCACGGTCCAGCATGCCGGTGAGTGGCGCGGCGAACATTCAGTAGCGGTAGCCGCGGTGCACGGCGACGATCCCGCCCATCAGGTTGTGATAGCGGCAATCCTCCAGCCCGGCGTCGCGCAGCATGCCGAGGAGCGTTTCCTGATCGGGATGCCGGCGTATCGATTCGGCCAGATACCGGTAGCTGTCCGCATCGCCCGCCACGACCCGGCCGAGCAGCGGCAGGAGCCGGAAGGAATAGGCGTCGTACACTTCCGCCAGCGCTGCCGAGGTGGGCCGGGAGAACTCCAGCACCAGCAGCTGGCCGCCGGCCTTCAGCACGCGGCGCATGGCAGCGAGCGCACGGGGCTTGTCGGTCAGGTTGCGCAGCCCGAAGCCGATGGTCACGCAATCGAAGCTGGCGTCGGGAAAGGGCAGCCGCTCGGCATCGGCCTGCGCGCACAGCGCCTGGCCGGCCAGGCCTTCGTTGATGAGCCGGTCGCGCCCGGCTGCGAGCATGGTGGCGTTGATGTCGGTCAGGACCACCAGACCGGAACGACCCACTTGTCGCGCCAGCCCCACAGCGAGGTCGCCGGTGCCGCCGGCCACATCGAGGGCACGGGCGCCGGGACGGAGCCCGGCCAGCGAGAGGGTAAAGCGCTTCCACAGCCGATGCGCCCCGCCCGACATCAGATCGTTCATCAGATCGTAGCGGCCGGCCACCGAGTCGAATACGGCGCGCACACGCCGGGCCTTATCTTCCCGGCGTATTTCCTCGTAGCCGAAATCCGTCGTGGGTGCTTTCTCTGTGCTCAAGGCCGCCGGTCTCCTCGGTCCCTGGTCATTCTATGAGGTCGCCTCTGGCGCTGTCAGGCGACCGGGCTGCGCACACTGGATTTGTATGCGCCGCAGCAGGAAAAAAACTTGCTGTCACCCTGTAGCTATTCTGCGTCAGTTGTTTAGAATCCACCCTGCTGACGGCCAAGGGCGGTCAGCTGTCGGGGGGTCATGTCAAGATTTGGCCGGGGTAGTACCCCGGCCTTTCTTTTTTCAGGCCTCTGTTTGCGGCTCCTGCCGCGTGATTCCCGCGTTCTTGAGCCGCTGCAGATAGGCGCCCCAGCGCTGCGGCTGCTCGGAGCCCAGTTCATGCAGGTATTTCCAGGTAAAGAGCCCCGTGTCATGGCCGTCGTCAAACAGCAGGCGCACCGCGTAGTGGCCGATCGGTTCGACGGCGCGTATGCCCACCGCCTCCTTGCCCGAGATCAGGAGCCCCGCGGCCACGCCGTGTCCGGTCACTTCGGCCGAGGGCGAGTGGACGCGCAGATACTCGGCGGGCAGCGAAAAACAGGCTCCGTCGTCGAAGCGGACTTCCAGCAGACGCGACCTGGTACGCAGGCGAATCTCGACCGGGGCAGGTACACTCATCGCTGATTCTCAGTACAGGTGCACGTGGAATGCCATTCAGGGCGGCTCAATGAATCCTACCGATACCACGAATCCCGACTACTTTCATCGCGTGGTCGATTGCCAGTGGGCCTGCCCGGCGCATACCGACGTGCCCGAATACATCCGCCTGATCGCCCAGGGCCGCTTCACGGATGCCTACCTGCTCAACCGCGAATCGAACGTGTTCCCGGGGATACTCGGGCGGGTCTGCGACCGGCCCTGTGAGCCGGCCTGCCGGCGCGGCCGGGTCGACGACAAGCCGGTGGCGATCTGCCGCCTGAAGCGCGTGGCCGCGGACCTGAAAGGCGAGCTCGCCGGCCGCGTGCCGCGCGCGCCATTCGCACGCAACGGCAAGCGCATCGCCTGCATCGGGGCCGGCCCGGCCTCCCTGACGCTGGCCAATGACCTCGCGCCGCTCGGCTACGAAGTGGTCGTGTTCGAACGGCTCGCCACGCCGGGCGGGCTGATGCGCAGCAATATTCCCTCCTTCCGCCTGCCGGCAACCGTGATCGACGATGAGATCGGGCTGATCCTGGACATGGGCGTGGAACTGCGGCTCGGCCAGGCGGTCACGAGCATGCGCCAGCTGCTCGAAAAGCAGGGCTTCGATGCCGTGTTCGTCGGTTCCGGTGCGCCCAAGGGCAAGGAACTCGAGCTGCCCGGCCGGCGCGATACCGACCGCATTCACATCGGCATCGACTGGCTCGAGTCGGTGGCCTTCGGGCACCTCGACAAGATCGGCGAGCGCGTCCTGATCATCGGCGTCGGCAACACGGCCATGGACTGCTGCCGCACTTCCCTGCGCCTGGGTGCCAAGCAGGTGAAGGTCATGGCCCGCAAGCCGCGCGGCTTCTTCAAGGCTTCCGACTGGGAACTCGAGGATGCCGAGGCCGAGAACGTCGAGATCGTGGTCAACCGCGCGCCCCGGCGTTTCGTGATCGACAGCGGTCGGCTCACGGGCATGGTTTTCGAGAAGATGGACTACGAACTGCGCGACGGGAAAATTGTCTCAGAGCAGGTGAGCGGAGAGGAACTATTGCCCTGTGACGACGTGATCCTCGCCATCGGCCAGGAAAATGCCTTCCCGTGGATCGAGCGCGATCTGGGCATCGAGTTCGACAGGTGGAGCGTGCCCACCGTCGACGCGCAGACCTTCCAGTCGACGCGTCCCGGCGTTTTCTTCGGCGGCGACGCCGCCTTCGGGCCCAAGAACATCATCTGGGCCGTCGAGCACGGGCACCAGGCGGCCATCTCCGTGCACAATTACCTACAGGACAAGGCGCTCACGGAGCGGCCACGCCCGGGCGTCAAGCTCAGCAGCGTCAAGATGGGCGTGCACGAGTGGGCCTACGCCAACGAATACGCCGTACTCGAGCGGCGCCTGGTCCCGCACGTGTCGCTCAAGGAGCGCTTCAAGAAGGTCGATATCGAGGTGGAGCTGGGCTTCACGCCCGCGCAGGCCGCGCAGGAAGCGCTGCGGTGCCTGAACTGCGACGTCCAGACCGTTTTCGAAGCGAAACTGTGCATCGAGTGCGACGCCTGCATCGACGTCTGCCCGGTCGATTGCCTGACGATCACCGCGGGGGGCGAGGAGCCCGACCTGCGCCAGCGCCTGCGCGCGCCGCCGAAGCTCCCGGACCAGCCGCTGTACGTTTCCGCGGCGCTGCCGCAGACGGGGCGGGTCATGGTCAAGGATGAAAACCTCTGCGTGCACTGTGGATTGTGCGCGGAGCGCTGCCCGACGGCAGCATGGGATATGCAAAAATCCACGATCCACTGGCCCCACGCCGGAGATAACGAACCCGCATGCCAGCCCCAGCGCCGAATCGCGTAAACGACTTCGTCATCAAGATCGCCACGGTCAACGGCACCGGCTCGGCCAGCGCCAACGGCCTGCTGATGAAGTCCGTGTTCCGCAGCGGCGTGCCGGTGGTGGGCAAGAATTATTTCCCCTCCAACATCCAGGGCATGCCCACCTGGTACGAGATACGCGTGACCCGCGACGGGTATCGGGCGCGCAGCGGCCAGGTCGACATCATGGTGGCGCTGAACGCCGAGACCTACGCGCGCGACCTGCAGGAAGTGGTGTCGGGCGGCTATTTCCTCTACGACTCCACCTGGCCGCGCGCCGCGCTGATGAAGCGCGACGACATCACGGTGCTGGGCGTGCCGTTCGCGCGCCTGTGCAACGAGAATTTCCAGGGCGTGCGCACGCGCATCCTGATGAAGAACATCTGCTACGCCGGCGCCCTGGCGGCGCTGTGCGACATCGATCTGGACGTGATCCGCGGACTGCTCGCCGAGACCTACGCGAAGAAGCCGAAGCTGGTGGACGCCAACATGCAGGCGATCCAGCTCGGCTACGATAATGCACGGCAGAACCTGCCCTGTCCGCTGCCGCTGCGCATCGAGAAGATGGACGCGACGCGCGGCCAGATCATCATCGATGGCAACACCGCGGCGGGCCTGGGCTGCATCTATGCCGGCGCGACGGTCGGGGCCTGGTATCCGATCACGCCTTCGACCTCCCTGATGGACGCCTTCAAGATGTTCGGCGACCGGCTGCGCGCCGATCCGGCGAGCGGGCGCAAGAACTACATCATGATCCAGGCCGAGGACGAGCTGGCCTCGATCGGCATGGTCATCGGCGCCAACTGGAATGGCGCGCGCGCCTTCACCGCCACTTCCGGTCCGGGCCTGTCGCTGATGCAGGAGTTCCTCGGCCTCGCCTATTACACCGAGACGCCGACGGTGCTGTTCGACGTGCAGCGGGTCGGACCGTCGACCGGCATGCCCACCCGCACGCAGCAGGGCGATCTGCGCTCGGCCGCCTACGCCTCGCACGGCGATACGCGGCAGGTGTGCCTGTATCCGGCCAATCCCGAAGAGTGCTTCCAGTTCGCGCTGCAGGCCTTCGACCTCGCCGATCGGCTGCAGACGCCGGTGCTGGTCCTGTCCGACATCGACATCGGCATGAACGACTGGATGTGCCCCGAATTCAAGTGGGACGAGAGCTACGTGCCCGATCGCGGCAAGGTGCTCGACGCCGAGCAGCTCGCCGGCATGGACAAGTTCTGGCGCTACTACGATCACGACGACGACGGCATTCCGCAGCGTACGATTCCCGGGGTGAGTTCCCGCGGCGCCTATTTCGCGCGCGGCTCGGGCCACAACCAGTACGGCGGCTACACCGAGGACTCGCGCGATTACCAGCTGGCCATCGCACGGCTCCGCATGCAGGGCGTGCACCTCGATTACCTGCGCGTGCGCGGCTTCCCCTTCGGTGAGGAGGTGGAGCGCTTCCTCAACGAGCACAAGGTCAATTTCATCGTGGAACAGAATCGCGACGCGCAGCTGCGCGGGCTGCTGACGCTCGAGACCGGAGTGGAGAAGAGCCGCCTGCGCTCCATCCTGCATTACAACGGCATGCCGCTGGCGGCCGGCTACGTGGTGGACGGTGTCATGGCCGCCGTCCAGGATCAGGCGCGTCCCGCTGCCCAGCTGGTGCGGCAATGAGCTTCATGAGCAAGCCCAAGGTCGCTCACCCCGACCTGCCCAAGAACGCCCTGGGGCTGACACGCCGCAATTACGAGGGCGCGAATTCCACGCTGTGCGCCGGCTGCGGGCATGACTCGATCACGGCCGCCATCGTCGAGGCCTGCTGGGCCAATGCCATCGAACCGCGCAACCTGGTGAAGCTGTCCGGCATCGGCTGCTCCTCCAAGACCACGGCTTACTTCGTCGGCGGCGCGCACGGCTTCAACTCCGTGCATGGCCGCATGCCTTCGGTCGCCACCGGCGCCAATGCCGCCAACCGCCAGCTGCACTACCTCGGCGTCTCGGGCGACGGCGATACGCTCTCGATCGGGCTGGGGCAGTTCATCCACGCGATCCGCCGCAATCTGAACATGGTGTACATCATCGAGAACAACGGCGTGTACGGGTTGACCAAGGGGCAGTTCTCCGCCTCCGCGGACGTGGGGTCCACGGCCAAGAAGGGCGAGGTGAACAACCAGGCGCCGATCGACCCGGTGCAGCTGGCGCTCACTCTGGGCGCTTCCTTCGTGGCGCGCAGCTTTTCAGGCGACAAGCCGCAGCTGGTGCCGCTGATCCAGGCCGCGCTGCATCACAAGGGGTTCGCGCTCATCGACGTGCTCTCGCCCTGCGTCACCTTCAATGACCACGAGGGTTCGACGCGCAGCTACCAGTACACCCGCGAACACTACGATGAGGCGGTACACGCGGATTTCGTCCCGCCCAGCACCGATATCAGCGTCGAGTACGCGCCGGGCGAGGCACTGCCGGTGACCATGCACGACGGGAGCCGCATCGTGCTGCGCAAGATCGACAAGGACTACGATCCGGTGAACCGCGGCAACGCGCTGGCGCGCATCCGCGAGCGCCTGCGTGCGAACGAGTACCTCACCGGGCTCCTGCACATCAGCACCGGCCAGCAGGATTTCCACGAACTGAACGCGACGCCCGACGCACCGCTGAACCAGCTGCCGTACGCGGTGCTGAATCCGGGCGCGGCGGCGCTGAGCAAAGTGCTGGCCCGGTATCGCTGAGGGCTCCCTGGCCGATCGGCACCGTGGCGCGGGACGCTGGCTGCTGGTGGCCACCGGCCTCTGTGCCCCGATGTACCCGGCAACGCCGGCACCGGGCGCGCCCCCCGAGGTCCGGCTGCGCGCCATCCCGGACGACATGCAGGAGCTGAGCGCGGGCCGCTACCTGATGGGCGATGCCGAGGCTGATTTTGGCGACGCCGACGAGCGGCCCGCCCATTCCGTCAGCGTGCGTCCCTTCCACATCGCGCGCCATGCGGTGACGTTCGCGCAATACGACACCTACACCGATGCGACGCGCCGGCCGCGCGCCGATGACGCCGGCTGGGGCCGTGGCCAGCGGCCCGTCATTAACGTGAGCTGGGAAGATGCCCAGGCCTTCATCCAGTGGCTCAACGAGCGCAGTGGCCTGCACTACCGCCTGCCGACCGAGGCGGAGTGGGAATACGCGGCGCGCGCGGGCAGCACGGCGCACTTCCCGTGGGGTGAGCGCTATGCACCGTCCCTGGCGAACGGGGCCGGCACCACGGGCGCGGACCGCTATAAGCACACGGCCCCGGTCGGCCGTTTCCCCGCCAACGCCTGGGGCCTGTACGACATGCTCGGCAACGTCGAGCAGTGGGTGGCGGACTGCTATCGCGAGTCCTACGCCGGCGCACCCCAGGACGGTTCGGCCGTGGAGGGCGAGCCGTGCACGCAGCGCGTGCGCCGCGGCGGCTCCTGGGGCCTCGCGCCCTGGTTCCTGCGCGCCGACTACCGCAACGGCGCCGATCCACGCCAGCACTCGGACGCCATCGGCTTCAGGCTGGCGCGCGATGAGTAAGGCGCGGTGGGAGCTGGCGGCCCTGTTGCTGGCCCTGCTGGCCCTGCTGGCTCTGCTGGCGCCGCTGTCGCGCGCTGATGACTGGCTGGGCCCGCTCTCCACCGTGAACGAGCCGCGGATCGCCGGGCGCGAAGTGCAGCTGGACGCGCGCGGCCGCCTCCTGCCCTGGCCCTACGCCGACGATCCGGGCCGCTCCTATGATTCGCACCTGCGCGCGCAATGGGTCCTGCTCCTCGGACTGTTCGGGCACATGCCGTATTTCCATTGCTGCTTCCAGCTCGACCCGGTGAGCCTGGAGCCCAGCGCCGATGCGAACTGGGCCAACTCCACCGCCTATCTGCGCGCCATGATGATCGGGTTCGTCGAGCGCCTTTATCCCTACACCGGCGACGCGCGCACGCTGGGCTACGTCGAGGAATTCGTCGACTACGAACTCGATCACGGGCTCACCCCCGCCGGCTACCAGTGGGCCGGCGTGCCATATCCATCAGCCGATCCTGGCGCGGCCGATTACAAGGGCTGGAGCGCGCGTGGCTCGGACTTCGTCGAACCGCACCTCGTGGGCGAGGATGGCTACGCCTACGTGCGGCTCTACGAGATGACCGGCAGGGAAAAATACCTCGAGGCTGCCATCCATTTCGCCGACCAGCTGGTGATGAACTACCAGAGCGGGGATGAGCAGCACTCGCCCTGGCCGGTGCGCTGCCTGGCACGCGACGGCCGTGTCGAGGGACCCGGGATGGGGCCCTATTCGGCCAACGTATTGGGGCCGATATCGCTGTTCGACGAGCTGGTGCGCATCGGGCGGGGCGATGTGGCCGGCTACCAGCGCACGCGTGCGGCCGCCTGGCAATGGCTCGCGCGGTATCCGCTGCAGAACAATGTCTGGGTCGGCTATTTCGAGGACGTGGCCCCGAGCTTCGGGAACATGAACAACGTCATTCCGCTGGAGCTGGCGCGCTACGTCCTGCTGCATCCGGAACTCGACGCGCAATGGCAGGCGCATGCGCGGCAGCTGATCGAGTGGGTGCGCACCACCACGCGCTGGCCGAAGTACCGCGTGCACGGCGCCTTCGTCACCACGGAGCAGGGAAACGGCCGCAGCTTCTGCTGCAACAAGCCGAACCAGTGCTGCGACAGCCACACCGCTCGGCTCGCTGCCGTCGAGGCGCTGTACTACGCGCGCACCCGTGACCCGCGCATGCGCGAGGAAGCCTTCCGCTCCCTGAACTGGGTGAGCTACTTCCAGGGGCTGCCGGGGCAGGCCCACGCGCCCTTCGGCAACCAGTGGTGGTTCAACGACGAATTTGCCGACGGCCCGCGGCGCCTGATGGAGGCGTTGTGGGCGGTGCCCGAGTGGGCGCCCAGCGACGCGTCACACCTGCTGGGCTCGACTTCGGCCGTCACGCGGATCGAGTACGCCAGGGGGCGCGTGCGCTATGCGACCTTCGATGCGGAGGCGCAGGACGTCCTGCGCCTGGATTTCCGCCCCACGAGCGTGCGCGCGGGTGAGCACTGGCTCCGCCCAGTGCGCGGTCCGACGGCCGAAGGCTATCGCTACGATGCGGCGAGCGGCGTGCTGCGCATCCGCCGTCGCGACGGCGCCGAAGTCGAGGTGTCCGGCGAGGGTGGGCGCTCGCCGAACCTGATTGTCAGCTTCGACGACCCGCACCTTCCCGCGGGGACGCCGCTGCAGGGCGAATACCCGGCCGCACTCATCGAGTGGGCGCCGGGCTCCTGGCAAATCGCCGCGCCGGCCGGCCCCTTCGGTACTTTCCACCTGGTCCCTGCGAACGCAGCGGGGGCGGCCTCGTTCCGCTTCCTGTCCCCGAGTCTGTTCGTGGGCATCGATGCCTTCAATCCGGGGCCGCAGGAGGTCGAGGTCCGCCTGCAATGCCGTGACGGGCCGGCGTACCGGGCCGCGCTGCCCGCCGGCCGGGTGCAGAGGCTCAAGACGGGTTGGCAGCAGGCCTGCAGCGAAGTGAGCGTGGAACTGCACGGCGCCACTGCACCCGTACACTTCGACAACCTGGCCTACGCGCAAGCCGCGCCGCGCCAAGCACGCCACCGGTTTGCCGGGCCGGGCCGGAGTCACTAGACTCTCGGCCCGTCCTCAACCCTCAAGGAGAAATCGAGTGGGCAAGGGTGATCGAAAGACGCGTCGTGGGAAGATCTATGCCGGTTCGTTCGGGAAGCTGCGTCCGAAGGATCCGGCCAAGGCCAAGCGCAGGGCCAAGGACAGTAAGACCCCCACCCGGATGAAGTCCGCCGCGCGGAAGTAGCCGGCGGAGCGCAGAGCCGTCCCCTAGAGGATATATCGACTCAGGTCCTCGTCCTTCGCCAGGCTGCCGAGGTGCGAGTCGACGTAGGCGGCATCGATCCGCAGCTGCGAGCCGCGATGCTCGCTCGCCTCGAAGGAGATCACCTCCAGGAGCCGCTCCATCACGGTGTGCAGGCGCCGGGCGCCGATGTTCTCGGTGCGTTCGTTCACATGGTGGGCCAGTTCGGCGATGCGGCGCACGCCATCCGCGGTGAATTCCAGCTGTACCTCTTCCGTCTGCAGCAGCGCCCGGTATTGCGCGGTCAGCGAGGCGTCCGGTTCCGTGAGGATGCGCACGAACTCCTCGGCCTTGAGCGAATCGAGCTCGACGCGGATCGGAAAGCGGCCCTGCAATTCGGGGATCAGATCAGAGGGCTTGGCCATGTGGAAGGCGCCCGAGGCGATGAACAGCACGTGGTCGGTCTTGATCTGGCCGTACTTGGTGCTCACGGTGCAGCCCTCCACCAGCGGCAGCAGGTCGCGCTGCACGCCCTCGCGCGACACGTCCGCGCCAATGGTCTCCTGCCGGCGGCAGATCTTGTCGAGCTCATCGATGAAGACGATGCCGTTCTGCTCGGCATTCGCCAGCGCGCGCGCCTTGAGTTCCTCCTCGTTCACGAGTTTGGAGGCCTCCTCGTCCGTCAGGAGCCGCAGGGCCTCGCGGATCTTCACGCGCCGTGGCTTGGTGCGGGCACCGCCGAGGTTCTGGAACATCGACTGCAGCTGCTGCTGCATTTCCTCCATGCCCGGCGGGGCCATGATCTCGACGCCGGTCGGGAGCGAACGCAGCTCGAGTTCGATTTCGCGCTCGTCGAGCTCGCCGCGCAGCAGCCGCTCGCGGAATTTCTGCCGGGTCTCGGCGTCGCGCGGCTGGGCCGGCTCGTCGGTCGAAAAGCCGGTGAGCTTGGGCTTGGGCAGGAGCGCATCGAGCACGCGTTCCTCGGCGGCGGCGCGCGCCGGCTCGCGTACGCGGGCGACCTCCTGCTCGCGCGTCATCTTGACGGCGACCTCGGCGAGTTCCTTGATGATGGAGTCGACCTCACGGCCGACGTAGCCCACCTCCGTGAACTTGGTGGCCTCCACCTTCACGAAGGGTGCATTGGCAAGGCGCGCGAGCCGCCGCGCAATCTCGGTCTTGCCGACGCCGGTGGGGCCGATCATCAGGATGTTCTTCGGCGTGATCTCCTGGCGGAGCGGCTCGTCGACCTGCATCCGCCGCCAGCGGTTGCGCAGCGCGATGGCCACCGAACGCTTGGCGGCGCCCTGGCCGATGATGTGCTTGTCCAGCTCCTGGACGATCTGCTGCGGGGTCGCCGATCGCCGCCAGCTCGTGTTCGGGCTCGATCACATCTCCGTTGCCGGAAATCACGAACAGGCTCTCCGGGTCGCCCACCAGCAGCAAGGCCTCGAGCCGCCGCAGGTAACGGTCGGCGCGCCAGTCCTTGGCCAGCTCGATGGCCGCGCGCGTGAGATTCCCGAATTTCTCCAGCTTGCCCTCGAAGCGCTCGAACAGCGTGAAGGCATCGGCCGTGCCCCCGGCGAAACCGGCCACCACCTTGCCGTTGGCGAGCCGGCGCACCTTGCGGGCGTTGGCCTTCATGACGGTATTGCCCAGCGTCACCTGCCCGTCGCCGCCGATGGCGATGCTGCCATTGCGGCGCACCGCCAGGATGGTCGTGGCATGCGGATCGAAACTCTGGCTCATCGGTTTTGGCCCTTACGGTTCAGGCGGTTAGCCGCGCCGGCGGGCACGCGGATGTGAACTCTCGTAAATGCGGGCGAGATGCTGAAAATCAAGGTGCGTATAGACCTGGGTGGTGCTGATGCTGGCGTGTCCCAGCATCTCCTGTACCGCGCGCAGATCGCGGCTCGATTCGAGCAGATGGGTGGCGAAGGAGTGACGGAACAGGTGCGGATGCACGCCCATCGGCAATCCTTGCGCGCGCGCGCGCCGCGCCACGACCAGCTGTACGGCGCGCGCGCCGAGGCGCCGGCCGCGCTGGGTGATGAATACCGCGGTCTCGCCCGCGGCGGCGAGAGCGGCGCGCTGGCGCAGCCAGCCCTGCAGGGCGGTCACGGCCTGGCGGCCCACCGGCATGATGCGTGTCTTGCTGCCCTTGCCGAGCACGCGAACCGTCCTGTCGGCCAGGTCGAGGTCCGCCAGGTTCAGGCCCACCAGTTCCGCGAGCCGCAGGCCCGAGGAATACAGCAGTTCCATCATCGCCAGGTCGCGCTGCCCGAGGGGCCCGGTGGCGGGCATCGCCAGGAGCCGCCCCATCTGATCGACGTCGAGCGCATGCGGCAGGCGCCGCCCCGCCTTGGGTGCGCGTATATCCAGGGCCGGATTGTGGCGCACCAGTCCCTCGCGCAGCAGGAAGGCGAAGAAGGTCCGCAGCGCCGACAGGCGCCGCTGCACGCTGCGCGGCTTGAGGCCGGCGGCGTGACTGCGCGCGGCGAAACTGCGTACCTGCTGCCCATCGATGCGGGTCCAGTCCGCCACGCCGGCGCGCGCGCACCAGCGCGCAAACGCCGCCAGTTCGCGCCGGTAGGCCAGGACCGTGTGGGGCGAGAGGCGCCGCTCGGTGGCGAGATGACGCTGAAAGCGCTCGATCCAGGCGGCTTCAGCGCCCATCGGACTATGGCCTTCAGGGCCGGGTGAGCGAATCCGCGATCAGCTCGGCCATGCGGGAGAGAAACTCGGTGCTCATGCCCGGATGAAACCGTTCGCGGTCCAGGCTCCCGAGCGCCAGCAGGCCCGGCGGACTGAGCGCATTAAGCGGGATCAGCGCCACCGAGCCGATGCCGGCGGCTTCGCCGCCGAACAGAAACTCGAGCTGACTGTCGCGCACCTGGCCGCAGCGCGGGCGTCCGCTGGCAAACAGCGACTCGAAGCTGCCGAACACGGCATCGCCGGCGGCGACCTGGCGCAGGAACCGGCTCGCCGCGTCGGTGGCAGTCGCGGCGGCGCCGCGCAGCACCAGCACGGCGTGGTAGGCGTCGAAGTCCTCGCGCAGGCTGGCCTCGATCTGCGCCAGCGCCTCGGCCCGCGTGCTCGTGCCGATCAGGCGGCGCGTGAAGCGGTGAATCTTCGCGGCCAGTGCGTCATTGGCCCGCGCCACCCGCACGAAGTCCGCCAGCTGCTGCTCGAGTGCCGCGTGGCGCTCGCGCAGCACTTCCACCTGCCGCTCGATCAGCGATACCGTCGCACCGCTGCGTGGATGCTGCAGCCGCAGGCGCGCGAGCAGCTGCGGATGGCGATCGAAAAGGTCGGGATGCTGCTGGAGATACTGGCTGATGGCCTGTTCATCCAGGCTGGTGGCGCTGAGGCCCTGCGCGGTTTGGCTCGTCATCGTGTCGATTCCCCTGGCAGTGCTGGCCTGATTCACAACTCGGCGCGGCCCGTGTAGGCCACGGCAGCAGGACCGGTTAGCCAGGCTCGCTCCCCCGGCCGGTCCCAGTGTACGCCGAGCCGGCCCCCCGGAACATGCACTTCGACCTCGGCTCCGAGCAGGCCGAGGTTGCGTCCGACCGCGACGGCCGCACAGGCGCCGGTGCCGCAGGCGAGGGTTTCGCCCACGCCACGTTCATACACACGCAGGCGGATGCGCGCGCTGTCGATGACCTGCATGAATCCCACGTTGACCTGGCGCGGAAAGCGCGGGTGCGCCTGCAGCGCGGCACCGATGCCGCTGACGTCGGCGTTCTCGACCGCCGCGACCCGCAATACCGCGTGCGGATTGCCGATCGAGACGGCGCCGAACTCGATATTTTCGCCCGCCACCTCCATGGAATAGGTGGCTTCCGCGGCGGGCACCAGGAAGGGCAGGGAGGCAGGATTGAAATCCGGTACGCCGAGGTCGACGGTGACACTTCCATCAGCGAGCACCCGCGCTTCGATCGCCCCGCCGGCGCTGTCCATGCGCAGCGCGCCCCCGGCGGGGCTGCGTCCCTGCATCTGCAGGTAGCGCGCAATGCACCGGGCGCCGTTGCCGCACTGCTCGGCTTCGGAACCGTCCGCGTTGTAGATGCGATAGTAGGCGTGGCTGCCGGCCGAGCGTGGCGGCTCGAGCACCAGGGCCTGATCGAAGCCGACGCCGGCGTGCCGGTCGGCGAGCGCGCGCCATTGCGCGCGGCTGGGCAGGGCGCCGCCCGCTGGCGCTTCGAAGATCATGAAGTCGTTGCCCAGCGCGTGCATCTTGGTGAATTCGATCCGCACCGGCAAAGCATAGCCGAAAAAAAGCGGCGGAGCGCTCGCGCTCCCCGGCACCGGACTGCAGCGCCCGCCAGAGGGCGCGGCGCTATCGCGCCGCTGTGTTGAGCGCCGCCTCGGTGGCGGCAATCTCGGCCTCGCGCCGGGCAATGGCCTCACCGATCGGCGGACCCCTGAAGCGGCGGTTTTCGAAGGCAAACCACACGATCGCCGTCAGCACCAGAAACCCAAGCGTCACCCACAGGGCAGGATCATTGGGTGGCTGCACGCCGATGACGAACAGCAGCACCATGGCGAGGATCGAGAGGAGCGCGAACAGCGAATAGCCGCCGCGGCCGATATTCCAAGGCCCCATCTTCGGCCACTTCGGCCCGCCATAGGCGAACAGGCCGCAGCTGATCGGAATGATGAAGGAGAAGAACAGGAAGATCACGGTGCACGACACGACGATGGAATACACGGGCGTGTCGCCGATCGAGATCACCGAGGAGCCCCACACGAACAGCACCGACAGGGCAGAGCCCGCCCAGATCGCAGCATTGGGCGTGCGGTGCCGCGGCGACACCCGGGCCAGCGCCCGGGAGAAGGGCAGGCCGCCGTCCCGCGAGAAGGCGAACATCATCCGCGACAGCGAAGTCACGGTGGCCAGCCCGCACAGCACCTGCGCGAGGAAGATCACGGCGTAGGTGTACAAGTTCAGCGTCCCCGGCACCTGCTTGTCCATCGCCCAGAAGAACACGTTCCACCCCTGGCGCGCGGCGTCGTCCATGTCTGGAATCATCAGCACGAAGGCGCAGAGGAACAGATAGCCGAACACGCCGGACCAGAGGATCGAGGAGACGATGCCTCTGGGCGCGGACAGTGCGGCGTTCCTGGTCTCCTCCGAGGTGTGGGCCGAAGCGTCATAGCCGGTGATGGTGTAGACCGGAAGCAGCAGGCCCAGCAGGAACACCCAGGTCCCGGACACATGCGGCCAGACCGGCGCGGCGCCCGCGGGCGTCCCGGAGTAGTTTGTAAACGTCCACAGGCGCGACCAGTCATGGCTCGGGGCATAGACCAGGCAGACCACGGTCAGCAGCAGCGATCCGCCGAAGATCAGGAAACCTGAAAAATCGGTCAGCTTCGCCGTCAGGCCGATGCCGTAGTGATTGATCAGCGCCTGGGCGCCGGTGACGACGGCCAGGAAAATAATCCGCGCCGTCGTCGTGTCGAGCATACCGAGGGAGGGCCCGAACGCCCCGAGGAAGAAGTTGTAGGCGCCGACGTTGATCGAGCCGAGCACCGTCACCAGGCCCAAAAGGTTGAACCAGGCGGTCAGCCAGCCCGTGAAGCGGTTGCCGAGTATCGAACCCCAGTGATACAGGCCGCCAGCGGTCGGATAGGCCGAGGCGATCTGCGCCATCGCGAGGCCGAATACCCCGGAGATGAACACGCCGAGAGGCCAGCCGAAGCCGATCGCCGCGCCGCCGCCACCGGAAGTGACCTGCGCCAGCGAGTTGATGCCGCCGGCCAGGATGCAGATGATCGAGAAGGAGATCGCGAAATTGGAGAACCGTCCGAGCCTGCGGGCCAGCTCCTGCGCATAACCCATGTTGTGCAGCAATTTGACGTCATCATCCGTCCCTGTGTCGGCGTCGGAGCTGCCCGTGGTGCTCATTGGACTCCCCTGCTGGCGTAACCGGAGCTGGCGGCCAGCGGCACAGTAGTCCGAAATGCGCCGCGTTATCCAATATTGGCGCTCGGCGAGCCGCTGCGCCGCCGGCCTCCTGCGGGCCCTGACAGCATGCCGCTATTAGAGCCGCAGCCGCTCGCGCAGTTCGCCGGCCAGCCGGCGGCTCACGGCCAGCCGCTCGTTGAGATCGCGCACCGCGACGTAGTACTGGCCGGCAGCGTCCCGCTCGATCGCCGCGATGCACTGGGTGTTGACGAGCGCGTTGCGATGCACGCGCACGAAGCGGGCGGCGAACTCCTCGGCGAGCGCGCGCAGCGGATCCTCGATCAGATCGCTCCCGCCCTTGTGGCGCACCGTGGTGTATTTCTGGTCGGCGGCAAAGTAATAGATGTCGGGCAGCGGGATCAGCCGCAGCTGCTCGCCCAGCCGAGCGGCCACGTGGGTGCGCGGCGCACGCGCCGGATCGTCCGCGGCGATCCGGGCGAGCCGCACCGCAGCCAGCCGCGCCGCACGCTGCAGGGCCGCGGCCAGCTTCTCGGCGCGCACCGGCTTGAGCAGATAGCCGATGGCCTGGGCCTCGAAGGCCTCCACGGCGTAGGCGTCGTAGGCGGTGGTGAACACCACCGCGGGCGGCTCGGCCAGCACGGCGACATGGCGCGCCACCTCGAGGCCGTTCATGCCGGGCATGCGCACGTCGAGCAGCAGGACGTCGGGGCGCAGCTCACCGGCGAGGCGCACCGCCTGCTCGCCATTGGCGGCGACGCCGACGACCTCGCAGTCCGGCACTTCGCCGAGGAGCCGCTGCAGGCGCTCGCGCGCCGGCGCCTCGTCGTCGACAACCAGCACCCGCTGGCTCACAGCGAGGAGATCCGGGTGCTGTCCTCCACGCGGGGAAAGCGCAGGCGCACGATGTATTCATCGCCGAGGCGGGCCGCTTCGATGGAGGAGCGGCCCGGATAGAGCAGCTCCATGCGCTCCCGGATGTTCGCCAGTGCGATGTGGTGGCCCGTGTGCGCGCTCTCGCCGGCTTCCGGCAGCGGGTTGCGCACCGTAAGACCGATGATGTCGCCCTCGAGCGCGCCGCTGATCGTGACGATGCCGCCCGCCGGCCGCGGCTCGATGCCGTGGTAGATGGCGTTCTCGAGGAGCGGCTGCATCAGGAGTCCGGGCACCAGGGCGCGCATCGGCAGGTCGGCCACGTCCCAGATCACGTGCAGGCGTTCGCCGAGCCGCAGCTGCTCGATGCGCTGGTAGATGCGCGCGACCTCGAGCTCCTCCTTGAGGGTGATGCTGCCGCGTTTCTCATTGAGATTGGCGCGGAACAGGTCCGCGAGGTCCTGCACGGCCTCCTCGGCGAGCGCCGGATCGGAGCGCGTGAGTGCCGCGATGGTGTTCATGCTGTTGAAGAGAAAATGTGGGCGGATGCGCGCCTGCAGGGCGTGCACGCGCGCGCGGGCCTGCAGCTCGACGTTGTGGCGCCATTCCCCCGAGACGTAGAAATAGCGCAGCGCCAGTGCCGCGACGATCGCGCCGATGCCGAGATTCGCCGCGAAGAAACGCCCGGGCGCCTCCTGCAGCAGCAGGTTCGTGGCCCTCACGCCGAGCAGCGCGCTGCTGCCGAGCCACAGCACGGCCGCCGAGATCAGCGCGATGACCGCCAGCACGCCCGCCAGCGCCACCATGCTCGCCGTGGGGATGGGCAGCTCGGCCAGGCGGCGCCGAAGCAGGCACAGCACCGAGGCGCTGCCCATGCCGATCCACAGCAGGAACAGTGAAGTGCGGGCCAGGTCCAGCCAGAAGTGAAGGGCGGTGCCCTGGCGCGCTACGGTCAACACCACCGCGGTCAGCGTAACGATGAGCACCACGGCGAGCACCGCGCGCGCGGCGCAGAAATCCGGGAGATTGAGCGAGCGGGGGCGTAGCAGTGGCGGGGAGAGGTCCAGCACCGGTGCCGCCGCGGCTGCGCTGCCGTCCCCCGTCATGGCGGCTCCGGTTCGGGCGCTGGGAACAGCGCCGCCTTGAGGCGGAAGATCGCCGCGATGTCCTCATCGCCATGACCGGCGGCGATGAGCTCGGCGTATTCGCGCAGCGCGGCCTCGACCACCGGCAGCTCCGCGCCCTTGGCGCGGGCCATCGCGCGGCAGATATTCAGATCCTTCTGATGCAGGCGGATGCGGAATCCGGGTGGATAGGCGCCGCGCGCCATGAAAGGGCCGCGCTGGGTGAGATACCAGTTGGCCGCCGCGCCGCGCCCGAGCGTCTCGATCACCTTGTCGAGCTCCAGTCCCTGTGCCGCCGCGAAGGCCAGCGCCTCGGCGTCGGCGCGAATGATCCCGGCCACCATGATCTGGTTCGTGGCCTTGGCGGCCTGGCCCGCGCCGTGCGGGCCGAAGTGCGTGATGGTCGCGCCCATCGCCTGCAGCACGGGCCGGGCGCGTTCGAGTACCGGCGCCTCGCCGCCCACCATGATCGCCAGCGTGCCCTTGGCGGCACCCTCGACGCCGCCGCTGACGGGCGCGTCGAGAAAATCGACGCGGCGTGCCGCCAGCTGCGCGGCCGCGGCCCGCGCCGTGTCGGCGCCGGCCGTCGTGCAATCGATCACGAGGCTGCCGGCTCGCAGCTCCGGCGCAATGCTGGCGATGACGGCCAGCACATCCTGGTCGGCCGAAACGCAGATCACCACGGCATCGCAGGCGCGCGCGAGCGCCGCCGCACTCTCCGCCGCGACGCAGCCCAGTTCCGCCGCCAGGCGTTGCGCCTTGGCCAGGTCGCGGTTCCAGACTCCGCCCAGGAGCCCGGCGCGATGAAGATTGCGCGCCATGGAACTGCCCATCGCGCCCAGTCCGATGAACCCCGTACGCATCACTGCTTGGCTCCGGCTAAGGCGCGGTCAATGTAACAGGCTGGCGGCGCGCGGTGCGAGCGCTGGCAATCGAGGCCGGTCGGTAGGGCCGTGGGGCGATTCAGGACGCGGGGTTGCCGCAGCTGCGCTCCATCTCGAGGCGGGCATTGAGGCGGGCCTGGTCTGCTTCCGCGTCGGTGAGGTATTCGCGTTCACCCGCTGAGTTCATGCGGTAGACGCGGCGCGCCTCCACGGACTTCCCGTATTTTTCCTTGGCCAGCTTGCACTGCTCGGCGCGGGCCGCGCTCACGTCCTTCTGCACGGCCGTGCGTGAGGCGTCCAGGCCGAGACGGGCATTGGCGCCGGCATCGGTGGGCATAGCGGCGCTCGTGGACGGCACCGCAGCGGCACGGGCGGATTGCGGGGGAGCGGAGGTGCGCACCACGGTCGCGCCGGGGCTCCAGCGATCGCTGCAATCGCGGCCCTGGTTGTTGCAAAAGATGTCGCCGGCGCTGGCCGCACCGAACCCGGCCAGCCCCGCGACAATCAGTAGTAAAGTGGTCGGATACCGCATCGTTCCCGCTCCCGCACGAGTGCAAGAGTATCAGCAATGCGGGCCGCCACAAACGTGCGGTGTGTCACAAAAAGGCCCCGGCCGTGTCGCCACGGCCGGGGCCGATCCGCAATAAGAGTACTGCCCTATTCTACGCGTTCGCCATGCAGGGCAATGTCCAGGCCCTCGCGCTCCTCGTCCGGAGTCACCCGCAAGCCGATCGTCAGGTCGATCACCTTGAGGATGATCATGCTGGCGATGAAGCCGTAGACCAGTGTCGCGCTGACACCGACCAGCTGATTCAGGACCGTGCTGTCTGAGCCCGAGTAGGCCTTGTCAACCAGTGCGCCGGTCAGCAGCGCGCCGATGATGCCGCCGATGCAGTGCACACCGAAGGCATCGAGCGAGTCGTCGTAGCCCAGCACTTTCTTGAGCGCCGTGGCGCTGAAGAAGCACAGGACGCCGGCGGCGACGCCGATGATCACCGAACCATTGGGTAACACGAACCCGGACGCCGGGGTGATCGCGACCAGGCCGGCCACCGCGCCCGAGGCGATACCGAGGACGCTGGGCTTACCCTTAACGAGCCACTCCGTGAACATCCAGGCGAGCGCGGCGGCGGCAGTGGCGATCTGCGTGACCGTCATGGCCATGCCGGCCCGTCCGTCCGCGGCGACTTCGGATCCGGCGTTGAAGCCGAACCAGCCGACCCACAGCAACGAGGCACCGATCACGGTCAGGGTCAGGTTGTGCGGAGCCATCGGTTCTTTGCCGTATCCGACCCGCTTGCCGAGCATCAGCGCGGTCGCCAGACCGGCGATACCTGCGTTGATGTGCACGACCGTGCCGCCTGCGAAGTCCAGCTGCCCACGCAGCGCCAGCCAGCCCGAGGGTTCCCACACCCAGTGGGCGATCGGGCAATAGACCACCAGCAGCCACACGCCCATGAACCACAGCATGGCCGAGAACTTCATGCGCTCCGCAAACGAGCCGCAGATCAGTGCCGGCGTGATGATGGCAAAGGTCAGCTGGAACATCGAGTACACGACTTCTGGAATGGTGGGTGCCAGATGCGAGACCGTGGTGGTCTTTGGATCGGCCAGCGAGATGGCGCCATTCATGAACAGGCGCGTGAACCCGCCCAGGTATGGGGTACTGCCGGGCGTGAACGCCCAGGAGTACCCGACGATCCACCACAGCATCGTGACCAAGCAGGTGATCGCGAAGCTTTGAATCAGCGTCGAGAGCACGTTCTTCTTGCGAACCATGCCGCCGTAGAAGAGCGCCAGGCCGGGGATGGTCATCAGCAGCACCAGGGCCATTGAGGTGAGCATCCAGGCCGTGTCGCCCGAATTGATCTTGTCATTGGTCACGGTGAAGGGCGCGGTCGGCGCTGGCGCCGCGGCTGCCGGCGCCGCGGTTGCTTCGGCTCCTGCCGGAGCACTTGCAGGCGCGGCCGGTGCCGCCGCGGCGGCGGCCGGTGCGGCACTCGATGTGGCTTCATCCGCCACTGCCGGCACGGCTTGCAGGGGTCCGAGGGCCAGCAACAGCCAGGTGAGAGCTCCGGCGATCGCCCGCCCGTCAAGCCCAGGTAACTTCCTCAACACTTCAATGCGCATACTTGCGACTCCCAGCTTCAGTTTCATGTAGCGGCCGTGCCGATTTCTCCGGTACGGATGCGGATGGCCTGTTCGAGGTGCGCGACCAGGATGAGACCGTCCCCGGGCCGTGCCGTACGCGACACGTTCGCGATGGCCTCCACAACCGGCTCCGCGACGGCGGCATCGACGGCGATCTCGACCTTGTGGCGCGGTCCGAACTCAATTTCATGCACCTCAGTCACGGTTACGCCCTGCACGCCCAGCTGGGCGATTGCGTTGCGCAATTCGTCCAGCTTGAACGGCCGGACGAATGCCGTAATGATCTTCATCAAAGCGTTTCTCAACGAACGACCCTGAATCCCGTATTCCGGTCTTGCGAGGGTGCGCGTATCCTTCCGTAAACAGCGAAGGGCGCCGGAGCCTATGTGCAGAATCCGTGCCACGGCTGCAGGCGGGCGATTCGGCCTTCGGCGGGCGGCGCGGGGCGCCCGTTGCACCAATGTAGACGGCGTCCGCGGCTCGACGCGCAGTTTCAGAGCAACTCGACTCCAGGGAGACGGCGATGGAAGGCACACAGATGGAAGAAATGGCCCGGCGCTTCGTCGCGGGGCTCCCTGCCGCGCTCGACGGCATGCGCGCCGACCTCGAGGCCAACTTCAGGGCGGTCCTGCAAAGCGCGGCCGGGCGCCTCGATCTGACCTCGCGCAGCGAGTTCGACGTGCAGAGCAAAGTGCTCGAGCGCTCCCGCGAGCGCATCGCACAACTCGAGGCGCGCCTTGGGGCGCTGGAAGAGCGCCTGCAGCAGCTGCAGCAATCGCTACCGCCTGTATCGGACTAGCCCCGCAGCGCTCAAGCGAGGGCAGCGGTGGGCGTGGCGCAGATCCTGAGTCGCGCGCAGCTCGGGCTGGACGCGCCGCTCGTGCAGATCGAGGCCCACCTGGGCAGCGGCCTGCCGGGCTTCAGCATCGTGGGTCTTCCCGCGCCGGTGGTGCGCGAAAGCCGCCAACGGGTGCGCTCCGCGATCCTGAATGCCGGCTATGAGTTTCCGCCGGGCCGCATCACCGTAAACCTCGCACCCGTCGAACTCGCCAAGGAGGGCGGTCGCTATGACCTGCCCGTGGCCCTGGCCCTGCTGGTCGCGAGCGGGCAACTGCGCCTGCGTTCCGACCTGCAGCCGGAGTGCTATGGGGAGCTGGGCCTGGGCGGCGAACTGCGAGCGGTGCGCGGCCTGCTGCTCGCCGCGGCGCACGCCGCCCGTGCCGGTCATGACCTGATCGTGCCGGCTGCCGATCTCGGGGAGGTGCGTCTGGCGCGCCACCGGCGTGCCTTCGGGTTTCCGGGGTTGAAGTCGGCCTGCGCCTTCCTGTCGGGTGCCGTGCCGGAGGCGGAGGACGGCTTATGTAAAGGGTCCATTTTAGTATTGAATTCGGAACAATACCCCTCTCTAGACGACGTAAAAGGCCAATGGCGGGCTAAAAGAGCGCTGGCCATCGCTGCCGCTGGCGGCCACAGCCTGCTGATGGTCGGTCCGCCGGGAAGCGGCAAGAGCATGCTGGCGATGCGACTGCCAGGCCTGTTGCCGCCGCTGACGGAAGGGGAGGCCATGGAAGTGGCAGGCATCGCATCGATCAGTGCTCAGGGCTTCGATCCGGCGCGCTGGGGGCAGCGGCCGTTTCGCGCACCGCACCACGCGGCTTCGGCCAACGCCATTGTGGGCGGTGGTTCGCGACTGCGGGCGGGTGAAATCAGCCTGGCTCACCGGGGTGTGCTGTTCATGGACGAGCTGCCTGAGTTCGACCGACGGGTCCTGGAGGCCCTGCGCGAGCCACTGGAATCGGGCGCCATTCATCTGGCGCGCGCTGCCGGCCACCTGGACCTGCCGGCCGAATTTCAGCTGGTGGCCGCCATGAATCCCTGCCCCTGTGGCTACCTGGGCGATGAATCGCAACTGTGCCGCTGCGGTCCGCGGCGGATCCAGCGCTACCGTGACCGTCTCTCCGGACCGCTCCTCGACCGCCTCGACCTGCAGATCGAAGTGCCGCGTGTCGAAGTGCCCGCGCTGCGGGCGTGGGCAGTAGAAGGCGGTCCGCCACAGGACTGCGAGTGCAGCGGGGCGGCGCTGGCGGTAGCCGTGCACGCCGCGCGCGCCCGCCAGCTCGTGCGCCAGAACTGCTGCAACGCCCGTCTCGATCACGCCGGCATCAAGGCCCACTGCCGCGCCCAGGCCGCGGCAGTGCGGCTGCTCGAGCGCGTCGCGGCGCGCTTTGCGCTCTCAGCCCGCGCCTATCATCGCCTGCTGAAAGTGGCGCGCACGATCGCCGATCTGCAGGCCGCGGATCTCATCAGGCCCGAACACATCGGCGAGGCGGCGAGCCTGCGGCTGGCGGGGGCCATGGATTTTTCGCCAGGTGCAAGCCTGTCCCCGGCGGGCCCGGGAGCGGTGGGGCTGGCCTACTGGCCCTTGGATACGAGGTAATCCACGCCGCTCCTGATCAGTTCATCCGTCAGGTCGGTGCGGCCCCCCTTCGCCGGCATCACACCGACGGTGCCGGTGAAGCCTTTCAGGGCATGTTCGTAGAGGGTGGCTTTGCCCTTGGCGATCCGCGGCGCCCAGGCGGCGTGATCCCCGAATTTCGGCGCACCCACCAGCCCGGTGGCGTGGCAGGTCTTGCAACCCGCTTCGTACAGCGCCGGGCCATCCTTGGGCACGGCCAGGGCGACACCGGCTCCCTGCGGCGCGGCCTGGATCTGCATGGCCGAATTGTCCTTGCCCGCGACCGCCTCGCGCACGAAAGGCCGGATCCGCTCTTCGGTGCTGGCGACGTACTTGGGATCCTCGTAGACCTCTTTGACCTGCGTGCGATCCGCCACCCAGCGCGCCATGGCGAAGATCAACAGGGCGGCCACGATCAGCACGGCGATGATCGCGCTGAAGGTGTTGAAAAAATGCGTGTCCTGCTTGCTCACGGGCGATCCGATGGGTGACGGCGATCTGGGCCTGGAATTATAACGGTTGAAATATTGGCGCGCCCGGCGGGATTCGAACCCACGACCTGCAGCTTCGGAGGCTGCCACTCTATCCATCTGAGCTACGGGCGCGGCGGCGCGCAAGATTACCCGAAGCCGGCCCCCGCCGCGACCGCCCGCCGCTGCCCAGGGGTGCCGCCGGACCTGCGCGGCCGCGGGCCGTCCGCTACAGCCATCCCCGCCGCTTGAAGATGACGTACGGAATCACGGCGGAAGCCACCATCAGCCCCAGCGCTGCCGTGAAGCCCCAGGATTCGTGCAGCCAGGGGATCTGCTCGAAATTCATGCCGTAGACCGCTGAGGGCGACCACATCGCGTGACAGCGTACGCAGCCGGGTGCGCACTTCATTGGTCAGATTGGCCGTGGCCGCCTGCTGGACGAAGGCCAGCGCCCGGCCCAGGCTGACCAGGCTCTCGCGGGTTTTGGCGATGAGCTCGCCGCTCTGGCCGACGCGCTCCAGTACCGCACGAAAATCGCGCGCGCCGCCGCGCCGGCGCCCGGATGGCCGCGTGAAGACTTCGGCGGAGATCGCGTCCAGGTCGGCGCTGACACGCTCGACGACGTCGGCGACACGGTTAATGATGGCCTCGACGAGCCCGGCCAGTACCGCCGGCCCGGAATTGCAGGTGGCTGCGTGGCGTTCGGCGTAGCTGATGTAGCGGCGGAAGGGGAGCGGGTCGGTGTAGCGGTTGGTGATCAGGCAGCCGTTCTTGAGGATGAAGGTGATCTGCGAGTGCTGCGGCAGGTCCGTGTCGAGCTTGGTGACGATCGTGGAGGTCAGGTACACCGCGCCTTCCTCTTCATAGAGGCGGTTCGATGACTCGATTTCGCGCATCTCCTCGCGCGTCGGTACGTCGACGCTGCACTGCGCTTCCACCGCCTGCTCTTCCGCCGGCGTCGGCTCGAACAGGTCGATCCAGATTGCGCCGGCCAGCGTGTCGGAAGCGACGCTCACCAGGCCGGGGCCCTGCAATGCATAGCGATTCAGCATGTGCAGCCGTGGTGCGGAACTGGAGGCCGGGCGGGCCTGTGCTACCGGCTCTTTTCGCTGGCGGCGAGGTCGTTGATGACGCTCCATCCACCTTGTAGCGGCGCACCAGGTCATCGGCCTTCTGCATATCGGTCTGCACCGTGAAGGAGTTGTAGGCGTTGGTGAAATCGCCGGCGCTGATCCCATGCGCCGTGACGAACTTGAGCTGCGCCGACATCGACTCGCTGTCGTTACCCTGGGCGAACATGTAGTTCTTGCGCTCGTGCATTTCCGCAAACACCTCGGCGTGCAGCGCCTCCTCCTTGCCGAGCGCCTGCAGGGTATAGAACAGGCGCGCGTGCGAGCGGTGCACTTCATTCCAGGTGACGGGCACGCGCTTGAAATCGATGTAGGCGGGTTTGCCCTTGCGCCAGGTCTCGAGGTACGGGTCGAAGGCATAGCAGTGCGGGCAGGCGTACCAGAACACCTCGACGACTTCGACCTTGCCGGGTGGTGCATCGGTGGGCTGTGCCGGCACCAGCGGCCGGTAGTTCGTGCCGGCGACCCACTTGCCCGCGGGCAGCCGTCCCGCGGCCGCGAGCGGCGCGGCGCGTTCCAGCTTTGATTCCCCGCTGCTCTCGGTCGTGGCCACCTTCGAAGATTCCGAAGTGGTGGTCGTCGTGGCCGAGGCCGCGGGCGCCGCAGTCGTCGCGGGCGCCGGCGCCGCCGTGGGCGGGGCAGGCGCGGGCGGCGGGGTGTTGTTCGAGCAGGCCGACAGTGCCAGCAGGGCGAGGCCCAAATGGATCCGGGAATTTTTCATATCAGCGCATGCCCTGAATGTAGGAAGCGAGATCGCGCATGTCCGCGTCGGAGAGCCGCGCGGCGATGGTGTGCATGATCACGGCGTTGTCGCCGCCGCCGCTCGCACCCTTTTCGTTCTTCGAGTAGCGCACGTCCGCGCCGTAGGCGCTGAGCTGCTTGATCACGTAGGCGGCGTGCTGGGCCCGCAGCGCCGGGTAGCCCGCGGCGGGGTTGCCGCGACCGCGCCGCCACGTCCTCAATGTCCTGGTCGCTCAGGATGCTGGCCATCCCGGGCATCATCATCGCCCCGGGGTCGCCGGCCTTCCCGGTGCGGGTGCCATCGTGCAGCAGATGCAGCTGGTGCTCGATGTAGGCGGCGTTCTGGCCGGCGAGGCTGGGATATTCGGGGACGGTGCTGTTGCCATTTGGTCCGTGGCAGGCCAGGCACATGGTGGCTCTCGCCGCCCCGGCTTCCGCCGAGCCCATGGACCAGGACGCAGACGCGGCGATCAGGGCGAGCGCGCAGCAGCCGAGGCGGAATGTCGCGGTCATGAGGATATCCGTTCCGATGCAGGGCGGAATTGTACACTAGGCGCTTGCTCAGGCGTTCCGGCCGGCGGCGAGCGCCGCGAGTCCAAAGGCGATCGTACCGTGAGTCATTACCCACAGGCCGCACTGATTCTGAGCGCGGCGCACGCTCGCCAGTTCCCGCAGGACAGCGGTGCTGAAGTGGCCTTTGCGGGACGCTCGAACGCCGGCAAGTCGAGCGCCATCAATGCCATGACGGGCCGGCGGGCGCTGGCGCGCGTCAGCAAGGCGCCCGGCCGCACCCGGCTGCTGAATTTTTTTGAACTGCTCCCGGGCCGCCGCATCGTCGATCTGCCTGGCTACGGCTACGCGCGGGCGAGCGCGGCGGAACGGGCCAGCTGGGCACCGATGACCACGGCGCTCGCCGGGCGCAGTTCCCTCAAGGGCCTGTTCCTGATCGTCGACAGCCGCCGCGGCCTGCTCGAGGGGGACGCCGGCCTGATCGAGTGGTCGCAGCTGGCCGGCTGCCCAGTCCATGTGCTGCTGACAAAGTGTGACAAATTGACCCGTGCAGAACGGGCCCGGGTGCTGGTTGCGACGCGCCAGGCGTTGGCGGAAAGCGCCACGCTGCAGGCTTTCTCAGCCGTTGACGGGACCGGCCTGGATGAGGCGCGACGCCAGCTGGATCGCTGGCTCCAATAAAAGGCCCTGGTGGCCATCGATTTGGGGGGAGTGGCCACCAGGGCAGACGAACCCGCTTAGGGAGGGAAGCGGGGAGCGTTTCTGACGCTCACGGTTGGTTTGAGGGCGCCGTCCTGCATTAGTTCCCGGCGGCGGGGATAAAATTCAAGGCCAGGCCTCAACGCCCTAGTGCGCCTCGTCCCAATTGCGCCCGTGCCCCACCTCGACCCTGAGCGGCACGCGAAGTTCCGCGGCCGCGGCCATCAGCGCACGCACGCGATCCGTGGCGGCCGCGACAAAATCGGCGCGCACTTCCAGCACCAGCTCGTCGTGCACCTGCATCATGAGCCTTGCCGCGGTGTCGGGCTCCTGGCACCAGGCGTCGACCGCCAGCATCGCGCGCTTGATGATGTCGGCCGCCGTGCCCTGCATCGGCGCGTTGATGGCACTGCGTTCCGAATACTGCTGCAGCTGCCGGTTACGCGAGGCGATATCCGGCAGGTAGAGGCGCCGCCCGTAGACGGTCTCGACGTAGCCCTCGCGCCGCGCCCGCTCGCGCGTGCTGTCCATGTATTGGCGCACGCCCGGATAGCGGGCGAAATAGCGCTCGACATATTCGGCCGCGGCGCTGCGGGCGATGCCGAGCTGACGCGCGAGTCCGAAGGCGGACATGCCGTAGATCAGCCCGAAGTTGATCGCCTTGGCGGAGCGGCGCTGCTCGGCGGTGACCGCTTCCGGCGCGACGCCAAACACTTCCGCCGCCGTGGCCTGGTGGATGTCGAGGTCAGCCGCGAAGGCGCGCAGCAGCCCTGCATCGCCCGACAGGTGCGCCATGATGCGCAGCTCGATCTGCGAATAATCGGCGGCCAGCAGCAGGTGATCGGGCGGCGCGATGAAAGCCTGGCGGATGCGCCGGCCCTCCGGGCTGCGGATCGGTATGTTCTGCAGGTTCGGATCCGTCGAAGAGAGGCGCCCGGTGGCGGCCACGGCCTGGTGATACGAGGTGTGGACGCGTCCGGTGGTCGGATCGATCTGCTCGGGAAGCTTCTCCGTGTAGGTCGAGCGCAGCTTGGCCAGTGCGCGGTATTCGAGGATCAGTTTCGGCAGCGGGTAGTCGGCGGCGAGTTCCTCCAGCACATCCTCGGCGGTCGAGGGCTGTCCGGTCGGTGTCTTGCGCAATACCGGCAGCTGGAGCTTTTCGAACAGGATCTGCTGCAGCTGCTTGGGCGACTCGAGATTGAAATCCTGTCCGGCCGCACGCTGTGCCTCGAGCTCGAGTTCCTGCAAGCGCACGGCGAGCTCGCGGCTCTGCTGCTGCAGCATGGCGCGGTCGATGAGCACGCCACCGCGCTCCATGCGCTGGAGCACCGGCACCAGCGGCTGCTCGATCTCCTCGTACAGCTTCGCCAGTGCCGGGATGGCTGCGAGCCGCGGCCACAGTTCGCGGTGCAGGCGCAGCGTGATGTCGGCGTCTTCGGCGGAATATTCCGCCGCGCGCTCCACGCTCACCTGGGCGAAGCTGATCTGCTTGGCGCCTTTGCCCGCCACGTCCTCGAAATGAATGGTACGGACGCCGAGGTACCTGAGCGCCATCGAATCCATGTCGTGCCGGGTCGCGGTGCTGTCGAGCACATAGGATTCCAGCATCGTGTCGTAGCGCTGGCCGCGCAGGCCAATGCCGTGGTTCTGGAGCACGTGCATGTCGAATTTCATGTGTGCGCCGACCTTGGCGAGCGCGGCATCCTCGAGCAGCGGCCGGAGTGCCTCCAGGACGCGCTTGCGATCCAGCTGCTCGGGCGCCCCTGCGTAAGCGTGCGCCAGCGGAATATAGGCGCCGCGGCCGGGTTCGATGCAGAAGGAAACACCGACGATCTGCGCCTGCATGTAATCGAGCCCTGTGGTCTCGGTGTCGAAGGCGAACAGCTCGGCGCTCTCCAGCCGCTCGCGCCAGGCGAGAAACTGGGTCCAGTCGGTGATCATGGTGTAGTGGCGCTCGAGCGTATCGGCCCCGGCTGCCGGCGCCGCCGGCGCCGCCGGCGCCGCCGGCGGCGCGCTTGCCGCTGTGCCGGAACGGGCGCCCGCAGGCTCGGCGCCGGCGCCTGCCGAGGCGTCGCCGGCATCCAGCTGGCGCAGGAATGAGCGCATCTCGAGCCGCGTATACAGTTCGCGCAGTGCCGCGGTATCCGGCGGGCGGGGAGTCAGGGTGGCCTCGTCCACCGGCAGATCGACGTCGCAGCGTATCGTGGCGAGCCGCCGCGAGAGCGCCACCGTGTCGATTCCGGCGCGCAGATTTTCGCCCACCTTGCCGGCGATCTCCGCCGCATGTTCAAGCAGCGCATCGAGCGTGCCGTAGGCATTGAGCCATTTGGCCGCGGTCTTGGGTCCCACCTTGTCGATGCCGGGAATATTGTCCGAGCTGTCACCGGCCAGTGCCAGATAGTCGATGATCTGTTCCGGATAGACGTCGAACTTGGCCTTTACGCCGTCTCGATCCAGCAGCGTGTCGCTCATCGTGTTGATCAGGGTGACGCGTTCATTGACGAGTTGCGCCATATCCTTGTCGCCGGTCGAGATCAGCACCTGCTGGCCGATCGCCGCCGCGCGCTGCGCCAGCGTTCCGATCACATCGTCGGCCTCCACGCCGACGATGCGCAGCAGCGGCAGGCCCATGCCGCCCACCGCGGCCAGGAGCGGCTCAATCTGCGCGCGCAGATCGTCGGGCATCGGGGGCCGGTGTGCCTTGTACTCGGCGAACAACTCGTCGCGAAAAGTCTTGCCCGGCGCATCGAACACCACCGCAATGCGTGAGTGTGGATATTCGCGCAGGAGCTTGTGCAGCATGTTGAGCACGCCGTGTACGGCTCCCGTGGGCTCGCCACGCGAATTGCTGAGCGGCGGCAGGGCGTGAAAAGCCCGATAGAGATAGGAGGAGCCGTCGACGAGCAGCAGATCCGGTCGGGGTGTCATGCGAGAGGACCCCGCGGTCAGCGGGCGGTGGCCGGATCGGGCATGCCTGGCGTCTTGCGCCGGGTGGACGGATCGTCCGCGGGCGCAGTTGCGGGCGTCGGCGTGGGCGCGGCGGCAGGTGGTGCGGCAGGTTCTGCGGCTGGTGCAATGGCCGGTGCTGTGGCAGGTGCAGCGGCGGGCGTCTCAGCGGGCGCCACCGAGGGCGACGTGGTGGGCGTCGCGTCTGGTGTCGCACTGCGCGGCGGCGCCGGCACTGCCAACGGCGCGCGATCGGGCAGGTACAGCGGTCCCTTCTGGCCGCAAGCAGCGCAGAGGAGCAGCGCGCCCAGCAAGGCACATAGCCTGGCGGCGTTCATGCGTTCGCCGCCGGCGCGCCGACTGGCCGCGGCACGGCTCTATGCTCGCCCAATGCCAGCCAGCCGCGTATCACGCGGTATGCCACCCACAGGCCGACGATTGCGAAACCGGGCAACACAAGGAAGACGCCGATCACGATCAGGGTGAGCGCCGCAGCGACGAGCAGAGTGATCGCGATCCACAGCAGCGCCAGCCAGAACGTGCGCATCTGCCAGCGGAAATGCGTCTCGAGCCAGGTGCCGTGCGCCTCGGCACGGCGCGCGTAGTTCATGATCACCGCGATGATCGAGGGCAGGCCAAAGAGAAAGCGGCCGGCAATGCTCGCATGGGTCAGTACGCCGGTGATCACGGCGCTGGCGTGCAGGGCATAGATGATGTGAGCATAGGTAATGAGCCCGGCATCGGGTTGACGCGCGTCCGTTTGATTGAAGCTGTCAACCATGGCTGCTACTCACTTCCGACCAGCAGTGAATCTGGCGGCGATACGCCGATAGGCTTCGCGAAACGGCAGGCCCTCCTGCACGACGAGCGCGTAGGCCTGGCCGGCGGTGTGCACGGCCGGATCTATTTTCACGCTCTCCGCCCGGAATTGCAGCGCATCCAGGAGCGGTATCAAGACGTCCAGGCTCTGCCCGCACAGATCGATGCCGCGAAACAGTGGCGCCTTGAGTAGCTGCAGGTCGCGCTGATAACCGGAGGGCAGTTTCGCGCACAGCACCAGGGCCTCGGTGAGGCAGGCGAGCGCACTGGCGGCGCGGCCGCGCACCAGCTCGAGCACGTCCGGGTTGCGCTTCTGCGGCATGATCGACGAGCCCGTGGTGAAAGCCTCGGGCAGCGCGACGAAAGCGAATTCCTGCGTATAGAACAGCAGCAAGTCGGTGGCCAGGCGCCCCAGGTCCTGCATCAGCAGCGTCGTTTCGAACAGCAGCTGCGCCTCGGCCTTGCCCCGCGAGAGCTGCACCGCGGTCACCGGCTCCTGGGTGCTCGCAAAGCCCAACGCGCGCGTCGTGGCGTTGCGATCGAGCGCCAATCCCGGCGTACCGTACCCGGCCGCGGAGCCGAGCGGATTGCAGCCGGCGCGGCGTTGCACCCCTGCGGCCAGCTGCGTCAGCGCTTCGCGCATGTACAGGCGCAGGGCCGTCAGTACCTGGTCATTGCGCGAGCGGCCCAGATGAATGCGCGCGCCGGCTGCACCAATGCTGGCCGTCAGGCGCCTCTCGAGCGCGGTCTGACCATCCTCATCCGCGAGCTCGATGCGCCATTCGCCACGCGCATGCGCCGCGCCCAGCGCGCTCAAGCCCGTGCAGATCGCGTTGCAGTCGGGCGCGCTGAGCAGTCCCTGCGCCTGCAGCATCTGCGCGTGCGCGATGGAGGCGCGCACGTCGCAGGACACCAGCCGTTCATCGAGTGCGTGGTCCTCGCCGGCGGTGAATTGCAGCACGCGCTCATCGAGCGGCGCGCCCTTGTCCCACAGTCTGCTCATGCGGCCTCGAAACAACGGACTGGCGGCAATGATAGCCCTGCCAAGTGCAGATCAGAAACCGAATTCAAACCGACCACCCGCCGCTCCCGCACTTCCTCCAGCGTACGGTCCATGACTCCTACCGTGTGAATGGCGTTCGCCGGCAAGCCGACAGCGCTACACTGGGCAGCAGTCACTCGGAGAAGGCAATGCTCAAGCATGCCTTGTGGATGTTGATCCCGGCCGGCTGTGCGTTGGCGGCGCAGGTCTTCGTGCCGGCCGATCTGGAGCCATGGCGCCGTTGGGCGTTGCACGGCGCCGAGCAGCATCAGTGCCCCGTGCTGATGCACGAAGGTAAAGCCAGCGAGCAGGACTTTCGCTGTGCCTGGCCGCAAGCGCTGAACCTGACCGTCGACGAGCGCGGCGGGAATTTCACGCAGCACTGGGAGGTGTTTGCCGAGAGCTGGGTCGCGTTGCCCGGCGAAAGCGAATACTGGCCCACCGAGGTGCGCGCCAACGGTATTGCGGTGCCGGTGGTCATGCGCGATAACGTGCCGCAGTTGCAACTGGCCGCGGGCGTATACCAGATCAGCGGTGCGTTCAGTTGGAAGCGCCGCCCGGCGCAGCTGCCGGTGCCCGAGCAAAGTGGCGTCATCTTCCTGAACGTCAATGGCGCCGCCATTCACGCGTTGTCGCGCACCGCGAATGCGGTGTCACTGGGCGCGCAGGCCACGCCGGCGGCCGCAAATGCGCTCGACCTGAAAATCTATCGAATGCTGGAGGACGAAATACCAGCGCGGCTGACGACGCGCCTGCAGCTCGAGGTGGCGGGTGATGCGCGCGAAGCGCGGTTTTCGTCACCGCTCCCTTCAGGATTCATACCCATGGCGCTGAGCGGTGAATTGCCGGCGCGCCTCGATGGTGATGGCAGCCTCCGGCTGTTGCTGCGACCCGGGCGGTTCGAGGTCACCCTGACGGCGCGAGCCGCCGGAGTGGCGGGCCGCGTATCACGCCCGGCCCATGAGGCTCTCTGGCCGGCCGAGGAGATCTGGAGTTTTGCAGGCGTTGATCGGCTGCGGGTTGCGGCGGCCGAGGGTGCCGAGGGTATTGATCCGGAGCAGGCCGGCGTGCCTGAAGAGTGGCAGCAGTATCCGGCGTTTCGCCTTGGTGCGGGCGCGGCACTGCAGATCAACGAACGCAGTCGCGGGCTGACGGCGGCGGACGAGAACCGGCTTCAGCTCATTCGCCATTTGTGGCTCGATTTTGATCACGCGGGTTTCACGGCCGTGGATACGATCTACGGCACAATGCGCAACGAGTGGCGCCTGCAGTCGACGGCCCCGTTTCGCCTTGCGAGTGCGAGGAGCCGCGAGGAGGACCTGCTCGTCAGTGGGCCTGACGGTCAGCCGGGCGTCGAGGTGCGTACGCCAGAGCTGCACTTGACCGGCGTCAGCCGCAGCGAAGTCACTCGCGGCCGCATGAGCGCGAGCGGCTGGGCCACGCGGTTCGAAAGCGTGCGCGGGATACTGCATCTGCCGCCGGGCCACCGGCTGTTGGCTGCGCCCGGCACTGACGACGCCCCGGGCACATGGTGTTCCGCCTGGACGCTCTGGAGCCTGTTTGGCGTGCTGATCGTCGTCGTGTTCAGCTACCGTGTGGCGGGCCTCACTGCAGCGGTTGTCGCTGCGTTCGCAATGTTGTTGCTGTACCAGGAGGCACCGCCGTACATCTGGCTGTGGGCGAATGCCTTGGCGGCAATCGCCGTGGCGCGCGGCAGCGCAGCGGGCCGCTGGCCCCAATGGACGAGACGTTACCGGGCGCTGAGCCTTGGATTGCTTGCCCTGGCGCTCTTGCCGCTGCTATTTGGCCAGATACGGATGGCGATCTATCCACAGCTGGAAGAGACCGCCATGGCGGCGCCGATGGCCATGGAAATGAAGCCGATGGCCGGGGTAGTGAAACTGGACATGCCACCGCCACCGGCGATCCTGCCGGAGGAATCCAGGCGAAGCGCTGTGGCGGCCGCGCCGATCCTCTCGGAAGTAGTCGTGATGGGGTTGCGCAACAGCGAGAATGCAGAACCCGCTGCGACCCCAATTTCGCGCTACGCACCCGGCACCCAGCTGCAGGCGGGCCCGGGCGTCCCGGCCTGGGAATACAACAGTTACGAATATGCCTGGACGGGGCCGGTGGAGCCTGGCGAGACCGTCAGATTCGTGTATATCGGCCCGGTACTGCTGGCCGCATGGCGCGTCCTCGGTGTGTTCTTCACTGGCCTGTGGTTCGCCTGGCTGCTGCAGGCCGGCTTCGGAATCAACCTGCGCCTGCCGCGCCTGCCCTGGCGCACCCTGCCCGGGGGAACGGGCGGGATAGTCGCGGTGTTGCTGGGGCTGGTGGCCATCGGCGGCCTGCCGCAGCGAGCCGCAGCGGCATCGACGCCCGATCCGGTCCTGCTGGAGGCGCTGCGCACGCGTCTGCTGGCGCCACCCACCTGCCGGCCGAACTGCAGTGAAGTTGATTCGGTGCGTGCGACGGTCGAGGGCGACCGCCTGGAGTTGGTGCTGCAGCTCGCGGCGCTGGCCGACGTCGCCGTCCCAATTCCCGATGCCGGGAATCGCTGGCAGATTGACAGCCTTTCGCTCGACGGCAACCCGGCGGTCAGTGTGGGTCGCGAGAAGGACGCCACCCTATGGGTGCCGCTGCGCGCCGGTGCGCACACCTTGCGCCTGGTGGCGCGCCTGACGGCCGCTGATCAGGTGTCGCTCGCGTTTCCACAGCCGCCACGCCATATCGAGGTCGTCGCCACGGGCTGGGATGTAGCCGGTCTGCACGACAGCCACCTGGTCGCCGGCGCGCTCGAGCTGAGCCGTCATCGCAGTTCTGCAGGCCCCGCGGCGCAGGCGTTCGAAGGCACGCAGTTTCCTGCTTTCGTGCGGGTGCGGCGTAACGTGCGGCTCGATCTGGACTGGAGCATCGCGACCACGGTCGAACGACGGGCGCCAGAAAGCGCGGCCATCACGACCAGCCTGCCGCTGCTGCCGGGCGAGGTCGTGCTGACCCCCGGCCTGCAAGTCAGTGGAACCGGCGCGGGCGCGCGGCTGACCGTGGGCATCGCAGCCGGCAGCAGCTCTGTGAGCTGGAATTCGTCGTTGCCTCAGTCGACCGAACTCGTGCTGGCGAGCGGGGACGATGGCGCACGCGCCGAGGAGTGGAATTTCACGGTCAGCCCGCAGTGGACGGTGCAATTCGAGGGTTTCCCGGCGGTCCTTCCGGAGTCCGTGGGTGACGGCGATTGGGTATTTCAGTACCGGCCCCGGCCTGGCGAGCGGCTGCAGGTTCACATTGCGCGTCCGGCGCCGGTAGCCGGCACGACGCTGGCGATCGACAGCGTGAAACGCCAGATCAACTTTGGCGCCCGCACGGTCGATGAGTCGCTGGAGATCAGCTATCGCAGCACCCAGGGCGGGCGCCACACCATCGCGCTCCCACCGGACGCGCACGTACAGGCGGTGCGTATCGATGGCGAGCCCCTCGCGCTGCGCCCGGAGGCAGGCGAGCTCTCAATCGGCCTGCTGCCCGGCACCCATGCGATCGTCGTGGAATGGCGGCGCACACAATCACCAGGGCTGCGCGCCCGAGCCGGCACGGTGGATCTGCACGTCGACGCCAGCAACATCAGCACCACGCTGGTCTTGCCCAGGGAGCGTTGGCCGCTGGCGGTGTCTCGCGCTTTGGCGGGTCCGGTGGTGCGCTACTGGGGCGAGTTGCTGGTGTTCGTGCTGTCCGCATTATTTTTGGCCCGCGTTCCTCGTTCACCGCTGGCGGCGCACGAGTGGTTGCTGCTGGGTCTGGGGCTGTCGACACAGTCGTGGGCGGTCTTCGCGCTCATGGGGGCATGGTTCTTCGCGATGCGCTGGCGTGCGCAGTGGCGAACGGAAAGCGCCTCGCGACCGGTCTTCAACCTCGTGCAGATCGCGCTGGTGCTTTTCACGGCCACCGCCATAGGCAGCCTGCTCTTCTCAGGCATCCGCTTTGGTTTCCTCTCGGCGCCTGACATGGGCGTCGCCGGTGCCGGATCGTCGGGCAACAGCTTCCTCTGGTTCCACGACCTGGCGCACGGCCCGCTGCCCGAAGTCAGCGTCTGGTCAGTGCCGCTCTGGAGTTACAAGCTCCTGATGTTCGCCTGGGCATCTTGGATCGCGTTCGCGCTGACGGGCTGGCTGCGCTGGGCCTGGGGCGCGTGGACCCAGGGCGGCCCGCGTCCCGATCAAGCCGAGTCGCTGGCCCAAGAATCAGCGGCGCCTCAAGAATGAGAGGCGGATAGCTGCTCGGCGGATTGCTGTTCCGCGGGAGTCAGTCCCTGGATGTCAGCGACGACGAGCGTGCCCGTGCCCTCGTTGGTGAAGACCTCGGCGAGTATGCTGTCGGGCGATCGATAGCCGATCACGTGCACGCGCCGCACGCCGCCGCGCACTGCATCCTCGATCGCCCTGGCCTTCGGCAGCATGCCATCGACGATCCGGCCCTGCTCGCGCATGCGGGCGAGGCCGGCCAGGTCGATGTAGGAAACCACCGAACCAGGATCGGCGACATCCTCGAGTATGCCCGGCGCGCCTGTGCACAGGATGAGTTTCTCGGCCTGCAGGGCCGCACCGATCGCGGCCGCCACCGTGTCGGCATTGATGTTCAGCAGCTGGCCGCCGGTGTCGGCCGAGAGCGGGCTGATCACCGGCATCAATCCGGCGTCGAGGTGCTTGCGGATCACGTTGGTATTGATCTGATCGATGTCGCCGACAAAACCGAAGTCGACGGTCTCCGTGTCGGTGGGCTGGAGGCGCACCGGCGGGCGGCGGTGGGCCTGTACCAGGCCGGCGTCGACACCGGAGAGTCCGACCGCGTCGATCTGCAGCTCGCGGCAGATCGCGAGTATTCGCGTGTTGATCAGCCCGTTGAGCACCATCGAGGTCGCGTCGAGGCATTTCTCATCGGTGATCCGCCGTCCCTGCACCATGCGGGTGGACACGCCCATCGCCGCGCTGACGGCGGTCAGCTGCGGGCCGCCGCCGTGCACCATCACAACGCGCACGCCGAGGTAATGCAGGATCGCGATCTGCTCCATCAGTGCGCGCGTCAGTTCCGCATCGCCGAAGACTCCACCGCCGGCCTTGACGACGAAAATCCTGCCCTTGTACAGGCGGATGTAGGGCGCCGCGCCACGCAGCGCGCGGATCGTGGCCACCTGTTCGGTTCGATGCAGTTTCATGATGACGGGGGACTCCAGCAGCAGGGTTTCATGAGCTGAGCAGGCGATGCAGCACGGCCATCTGCGCCGGCAGGCGGTTGTAGGCCTGGCGCAGCACGAGGCTGCGCGGTCCGTCGAGCACCTCGTCCGCGACCGCGACGTTGCGCCGGAGCGGCAGGCAATGCATCAGCCGGCAATCGGCTGCGCTGCGGGCGAACCAGTCGGAGCGCACACACCAGTGGCTGAGTCTACGGCGCAACTCCCGGTCGGCCTCGGCATCGCCATAGTGCGTGGTGCTGCCCCATTCCTTGGCGTACAGCACATGCGCGCCCTCCAGGGCCGCCTCCCGGTCCGTCGTTTCAGTCACGGCACCGCCGCTGGCCGCCGCGGCGGCGCGCGCGCGCTCCATGATGGCTGGCGGCAGCGCGAACCCTTCCGGGCGCAGCACGATGACTTCCATTCCGCGCATCGCCGCCATGTGCACCGTGGCCGCCGGCACCGCCAGGGGCAGCGCCCGCGGATGCACCACCCAGCTCAGCACGAGGCGGCGGCGGCCGGCGCCAGGCAGTTCATCGAGTGTTTTCCAGTCGGCCAGTGCCTGGCAGGGATGATTGATCGCCGATTCCAGGTTGATGAGCGGCCGGTCGACCAGGGCCGACATCGCCGCAAACTGGCGGTCCGCCAGATCGTTCGCGAGGTCCCTGCCCTCCGCAAATGCGCGGATGCCGAGCGCATCGCAGTAGGAGGCGAGCACCGGCAGACCCTCGCGGATGTGCTCGGCGGCCGCGCCATTCATCAGCGCGCCGTCGCGCGTCTCCAGTTGCCAGCTGCCCTGGCCCGGTGTGATGACAAAGGAGGATCCGCCGAGCCGCGCCATGCCGGACTGGAAGGAGGCGAGTGTCCGGAGCGAAGGATTCAGGAACAGGAGCCCGAGCACCCTGCCGGCCAGCGCCTGCGGCTCGGGATGCTGCTCCAGCCGGCGCGCGAGGGCGAGCAGCTCACGCACCTCGCGCGGCTCGAGCTCGGCCAGATCGACGAAGCGTTTCATGATCGCGCGGCCGCGCAGCGGGCATCCATGGCTTCAGGTCCACCCGGGCGCGGGAGCCGTGAGGCCGGTTTCCTGCGGGAAGCCCAGCAGGCGGTTCAGCCATTGCACGGCGCCGCCGGCGGCGCCCTTGTTCAGGTTGTCGAGGACGCTCATCACCGCCACCGTGCGGCCGTCGCTGGCGACGCCCAGCCGCGCATAATTGCTGCCGACGATCTCCTTGAGGCGCGGCGGTGCCTCGCTGACGGACACGAAGGGCGAACGCGCGTAGTACTCGCGCAGCAGCTCGAGCAGGCGCGCGCGATCCACAGGCCGCTTCAGCAGGGCCTGGACGGTGGCATGAATGCCACGGGCAAAGGGCCCGGAATGCGGCACGAAGGCGAACTGCGCCGGCACGCCCGCGGCGGCCTGCGCGCAGGCGCTCACCTCGGCCGCGTGGCGGTGCGCCAGCGGGTTGTAGGCATACAGGTCGCTGTGCCGCGTCGGATGATGCGTGGCCTCGGTCGGCTTGCGTCCCGAACCGGTGCTGCCGGTCACGGCCGACACGAACAGTTGCGGTTCGATCAGATCGAGCGCCAGCAGGGGCACGGACGCGAGCAGGATGGCGGTGGCGAAGCAGCCGGGGTGCGCGACGTGGGGCGTGCGAATCGCGTCCAGGTGTTCGGGCACGGCGCAGCTGAATTGCGCGAGGCGTGCCGGTGCGCCGTGCGGATGCTGGTACACGGCCTGGTATGCCGCAGCCGTGGGATAACGGAAATCCGCCGAGATATCCACGACGCGAGGTGCGTTGCCCACCTGCTCGGCGACCGAGAGCAGCGCGTCGATGAGCCCGGCCGAGACGCCGTGCGGTGCGGCCCCGAGCAGGGCGGGCGCCCGCTCGCGGCGCAGGAGCGCGGCGATCTGCGCCTGCGACTGGAACAGCGTGTCAGGATAGGTGGCCGCCAGGTGCGGAAAAGCCTCCGCCACCGATGCGCCGGGACTCCCGTCCGACATGATGCCGGCCAGCTCGAGCTGGGGATGGGCCGCGATCAGCCGCAGCAGCTCGCCGGCCACGAGGCCCGTGCCGCCGAGCACCAGGGTCGGAACGCGACTCAAGGACTACTCGCTGACGCCGACGACGCCGGCGCGTGCGCCGAGTCCCACCGCGTCGATGATCGCGTCACCGAGCGGAGCCGGGTTGCTGATCGCGTTACAGGCCGGCACCTTCATCTGCTGCTCGATGATGTCGACGCCGACCTGGTTGTCGGTGGACGGCCCGGTGACCATGCAGGGCTCGATGTGGAAGCGTTCGCGCAGCAGCTTCACGCCGCCCCAGGCCGCGACCGGGTCGTTGGCCGACAGCACCACGCCGGTGAGCGCGCGGCGGATATCCTCGCAGCCGAGGATGGCATCCACTCCGTAGGTGCCGAGCAGGCCGTCGCCGAGTTCGAACACGATCACGTCCGGCTTGCCGGTGGCCAGCTCGCTGAGCATTGTGCGGGTGAGCGCCGGGCCGGTGCGCGCGGAGGTGGTGACGACGCCCAGGTCCGTGAAGATCATGGTCTTGCGCGCCCCGGCATCCTCGAAAGCCATGATGTCACGCCGCAGTGAGACGCCCGTGGCCTTGAACGCGTCCACGACCAGGCCGCGGTGACGCATGCGTGCCACGATCGCCGCTGCCGCCGCAGTCTTGCCGGCTTCCATGCAGGTGCCCGCGAGCGCCCCCACCGGCACGCCGCGAACCTCGAGCGGCGCTTCGTAGTTCAGCCGGCGGAAGCCCACGCGCGCCGGCACGCCGATGCGCTCGCCCAGGTAGGGAAACTGCAGCACCACGCCCAGCACGCGGCAGTCGAAGGGCTTGCCTTTGTCAGGGGTGGCCGAATCGCACAGGCCCATGACGCCGCCGATGTTCAGCATCTGGATGACATCACCGGGCCGGAGTGTTTCGGGCACGTGCCCGGAATAACCGAACAGCGCCTTGCGCGGCCCGAGCGCGCCCACGACGATGTCGCCCTTGGCGACCTTGGCCATGCGGCCGCTGGTCAGTTCGAGGGTGTTGTAGCTCGACTTGTTATTGAGGATCTCGGCGACCACCACCACGCCTTCCTCGGCGATGATCTCATCGGCGATCCGCAGTTCGTGTCCGAGCGTGCAGGCCTGGGTGATCGAGGCAATCTTGTCCACGACGACGGTCTTCATCAGGGCGCTGCTCCCGGGGCTTGCTGTGCGGCCGGCTCGCCGGCGCGGCGGTGAAATACGCCGGTCAGGGCCGCGATCCTGGAAAATCCCAGCGCATCGGCGCTGGTCCACTCGCCCGCCGATTCGCCGTACACCCCCCGGGAGGCGCTCATCAGCGAGTAGGGCGATTCGACGCCCTCGACGAACACCGTTCCGGGCCGGAACAGCAGGTGCACCACGCCGGACACTCGCTGCTGCGAAGACAGGAGCAGGGCCTCGATATCGCGGCACACCGGATCGAGCAGCTGTCCCTCGTGCACCCAGTCGCCATAGGAGAGCGCGAGGCCCTCCTTGACGCGTTGCTGGCGCGGCGTGAGCACCAGCTTTTCCAGTTCACGATGGGCGTTGAGCAGCACTTCGGCCGCCGGCGCCTCGAAGGCCACGCGCCCCTTGGTGCCGATGATCGTGTCGCCGAGGTGGATGCCGCGGCCGATGCCGAAGGGAGCGGCCAGGGCCTCGAGCCGCTCGATGATCTGCACCGGTCCGAGCGCCACGCCGTCCAGGCCCGCCGGCCGGCCCTGCTCGAAGCGCAAGTCGTGCTGCTGCGGCAGCGCCGGTTGCGTGAATGCGTCCTTCGACAGCACCCAGGCGCTCTCCGGAATGCTCGCCTTCGAAGTCAGCGTCTCGCTGCCGCCGATGGTCACGCCCCACAGGCCGCGATTGGTGGAGTAGGCCGCACCGAAGGCCGGCACCGGAAGTCGGCGCTCCTGCAGATATTCCAGCTCTTCCTGGCGCCTGAAGGCGCGGTCGCGCACCGGCGCAATGATCTCCAGCTCCGGCGCGAGCGTCCGCAGGGCCACCTCGAAGCGCACCTGATCGTTGCCGGCCGCGGTGCAGCCGTGCGCGATGGAATTGGAGCCGAGCCGGCGCGCCATCAGGGCGATGGTCTGTGCCTGCATCACGCGCTCGGCGCCGACGCACAGCGGATACAGCTGCCCGCGGCGCACGTTGCCCATGATCAGGAAGCGCAACACCTGCTCGAAGTAATCGGCGCGCGCGTCAATCTGGTGGTGCTCGACGGCACCGAGCGCCAGCGCCCGCTCGCGCAGCCGCAGCGCCGCGGCGGCGTCGATGCCGCCGGTGTCGACGGTGACCGTGATGACCGGCCGGCGGTACTGTTCGGCGATCCACGGCACCAGGAAGGAGGTGTCGAGACCGCCCGAATAGGCGAGGACGATGGGTTCTGTACCGCCAGCCATGCTCAGCCGCTCCTAGACGCCGAAGTGTTCGCGCAGCCGGGCCAGGAGGCGCTGCTGTGCGCGGGCGTCGGCGCTGGCGATGAAGATCGTGTCGTCGCCGGAAATGGTGCCCACCACGTCGGGCCACTCCGCCTTGTCGAGCGCGACCGCGACGCTCTGCGCCGCGCCGGTGCTGGTGCGCAGCACGATCAGCGAGGCGCCGGCCGGGCGCGCCGAGCGCACGAACTGCGCCAGGCTGCCGAGATTGCCCTGCGCGTGCGCGATCTCGGGCGGGGGCGGCAGATACCGGCCGCTGGCCTTCAGCACGCCCAGTTCGCGCAGGTCGCGGCTGACCGATGACTGCGTGACGGCGAAGCCGCGCTTCTTCAGCAGCAGCGTCAGCTCCACCTGCCGGCGCACGATGCCGCTGCCGAGTATGGCCAGGATCGCGTCACGCCGGTCGTGCAGGTGGTGGTCGCTCAGCATGGGGGCCGATGCATAAACATGCGAGCATTGTGCATAATTATGCGGCAGCGTCAAGGGCCGATACGGCGCCGCATCCGTGCTTGACATGCAATCGAATGCTTGCATAACATGCCTGCCTCTTCGGGAAGGCCCCATGAACGACACCGATCTGGTCTTCAAGGCGCTGGCGGATCCCAACCGCCGCAGACTCCTCGATGCGCTCAACGCCCGTGATGCGCAGACGCTGGGCGAACTGGTCGGGCACCTGGACGTGACGCGCCAGGGCGTGACGCAGCACCTCGCGATTCTCGAGTCCGCGGGCCTGGTCGCGACGAGCTGGCGCGGCCGGGAGAAGCTCCACTTCCTCAATCCGGTGCCGCTGCAGGAAATCTACGATCGCTGGATCTGCAGGTTCGAACGCCCGCGCCTGAAGGCACTGCAGGAGCTCAAGCGACGCCTGGAGGCTGCCGGTGGCTAAGGCCAGCTGCGTCTACGTGATCTACATCGCCTCCAGGCCCGAGGCGGTCTGGCGAGCGCTCCTGGAAGGCGAATTCACGCGCCAGTACTGGGGCGGCGACAACCTTTCCGACTGGCAGCCAGGATCGGCCTGGGAACACCGCACCTCAAACGCGCCGCGGACCGTTGCGGTGCTCGGAGTGGTGCAGGAAGCGCAACGGCCTCAGCGCCTGGTGCTGACCTGGGCCGCCCCGGCGGACCGGGACGATCGTGACCGGCACAGTCGCGTGACCTTTGAGATTGAGCCGGTGGCCAACATGGTGCGACTGACGGTCACCCACGATCAGCTCGAGCCCGGCTCCGACATGCTGCGCAAGATTTCCCAGGGTTGGCCGCGCGTCCTGTCGAGCCTCAAATCGCTCCTCGAGACCGGCCGGGCGCTGGATACCTGGGCCGGTCCCTGAACTCTGCACAATCCACGAAGCAGCTGGAGTAAGAGCCATGAGCACTAAACACAAGGTCGTCTCACATGAGCAGTGGCTGCAGGCCCGTCAGGCGCTGCTGCTGCGCGAGAAGGAATTTACCCGCGAACGCGAGGCGCTCAGCCAGGCGCGTCGCGATCTGCCCTGGGAAAAGGTCAGCGCCGACTACCGCTTCGAGGGACCCGACGGGAGCGAGTCGCTGGCGGAGCTGTTCGGCGGCCGCAGCCAGCTGATCGTGTATCACTTCATGTTTGCGCCGGACTGGGAGGAGGGCTGCAAGCACTGCTCGTTCTGGGCCGACAATTTTGATCCGATCATCGTCCATCTCAATCACCGCGACGTGACCATGGTGGCGATCTCCCGCGCGCCCTACGCCAGGCTCGCGGCCTATCAGCGCAGGATGGGATGGACGTTCAAATGGCTGTCCTCGGGTCAGAATGCCTTCAATTTCGACTACCAGGTGTCCTTCAGTCCCGCCGAATTGGCGAGCAAGCGCGTGTACTACAACTACGAGATGCAGGAGGCCGGACCGACCGATCGCGAAGGCGTCAGTGTTTTCTGCCGGGATGAATCGGGGCAGATCTTTCACACCTACTCCAGCTTTGCGCGCGGCATCGACATCCTCAACACCGCCTACCACTATCTGGACCTGGTGCCGAAGGGGCGCGACGAGCACGGACGCAACCAGTTCTGGGTGCAGCGCCACGACGAGTACGCCCGCGCGGGCGTTGCGCCGGCGCGCGGCACTGGTTAACGTACCGGGAGGATCGGCGCGGCCCGCAGGCCGCACGCGCAACTCTCGTCCGGGCAGCCTTGCATGTACACGCTCTACTATTCCCCCGGCACCGCCAGCATGGCGGTGCACCTGGCGCTGCTCGAGACGGGCGTGCCCTATCAGCTTGAACTCGTGGATTTCTCGGCGCGGCAGCAGCGCAGCGCGGCCTACCTGCGCCTCAATCCGCTGGGCAGGGTTCCAACGCTGCTGATCGACGGGCAGCCCTACGCCGAATCGGGCGCGCTGCTGATGATCATCGCCGACCGGCACCCGCAGGCGCGCCTGGCGCCGCCGCCGGGCAGCGCGCAGCACCTGAGCTGGTACCAGTGGATCGTCTACCTGAGCAATGCGCTCGGCGCGAGCTATCGCTACTGGTTCTATCCACCCGATCTGGGCGCCGCCGAGCATCCGGCGCCGCTGCGCGCGGCGCTGCAGGCGCGCATCGAAGCCGTTTGGACGCTGCTCGAGGCGCAGTTGGCGGCCAGCGGGCCCTACCTGCTGGGCGGGGAGTTTTCCGCCGCCGATCTGCTGCTGATCATGTACATGCGCTGGTCGCGGAACATGCCGCGCACGGCGCTCGAGTGGCCCGCGCTGCGAAACTTCGCAACGCTGCTGCGCGCGCGCCCCAGCTGGCAGCGGCTCTGCGACATCGAGCAGCTCAGCGAGTGGCGCTCCTAAAGGGCCCCGGTCCCCGCTGCATACTCAAAAGAGCCAACGGCATCAGTCACTTAAAGTTCCGCCGCGGGCGTAGTATTGCCAGCTGACGCACGCTAGTGGATATTCGTGACGCCTAGGCGACGCCGCACCGACCGTGCCGGCCCAATAACACCCGAATCGCCGCGATGGGAGCCGCAAGCATGAAGCCGGAAGAGGTCCGAACCGCCGCACAGGCGCGCGCCATCGTCGAGGAGCGCGGCCTTGAACACGTCAAGGTGGGCATCTTCGACAACGACGGGATCCTGCGCGGCAAGTACATCGACCGTGACAAGTTTTATGCGGCACTCGACAAGGGGCTGGGCATCTGCGACGTGGTGCTGGGCTGGGATTCGAACGACCAGCAGTACGATAACGTCGCCTTCACGGGCTGGCACACGGCCTATCCCGACGCCTTCGTGCGGCTCCTGCCCGAGACCTGCCGCAGCCTGCCCTTCGAGGGCAACATGCTGCTGTTCCTGGGCGAGTTTGTCGGCAGGGCCGAGCAGATCTGCCCGCGCGCGACGCTGCGGCGTGTGCTGAAACGCGCCGCGGGCCTGGGCTACGCGGTCACGGCCGCGGCGGAGTTCGAGTTCTTCATATTCAGCGAGACGCCCGACAGCGTGCGCGAGAAGGGCTATCGCGGGCTGCGCAACCTGACGCCGGGCTACTTCGGCTACTCGATGCTGCGCAGCTCGGTGCACACCGAGCTTTATCAGGCCCTGCTCCTGCAATCCGCGCAGATGCGCACGCCCATCGAGGGCCTGCACACCGAGACCGGGCCAGGCGTGATCGAAGCGGCGCTGCACTACTGCGAGGCGCTCGAGGCCGCCGATCGCGCCGCGATCTTCAAGACCTTCACCAAGGTGCTGGCGCAGCGCCGTGGCCTGATGGCGACCTTCATGGCGAAATGGTCGCAGCAGATGCCTGGGCAGAGCGGCCACCTGCACATGTCGATGACGCGCGCGGACGGCGCGCCGGTGTTTTACGACGAGAAAAAGCCGCACACGATGTCGGACGAGCTGCGCTGGTTCGTCGGCGGCCAGCAGGCGCTGATGCCCGAACTGCTGGCGATGGTGGCCTCCACGGTCAACAGCTACTCACGGCTCGTGCCCGGCTTCTGGGCGCCGACCTCGGCGACCTGGGGCGTCGAGAACCGCACCTGCGCGTTGCGCGTGATCCAGGGCGGGCCGAAGAGCCAGCGCGTGGAATACCGCATCGCCGCCGCCGACATCAACCCCTACCTCGCGATCGCGGCGGCGGTCGGCTCAGGCTTGTGGGGCATCGAACAGCGCATCGAGCCGGACGAGCCCATCAGCGGCAATGCCTACGAACGCAAGCTGCCGGCGAAACGCCAGCTGCCCCGCACCCTCACCGAGGCGGCCGTGCAGTTCGCGCGCTCGAAGGTGGCGCAGGAACTGTTCGGCGCGCCCTTCGTCGAACATTTTGCCGCCAGCCGTGAGTGGGAGGAGCGCGAGTTCCGGCGCGCGGTCACTGACTGGGAACTGGCGCGCTACTTCGAGATCATCTGATGATGAAGACCATCAGCCCGGTCGACGGGCGCGTGTATGTCGAACGCGAGGCGGCGACGCCAACGCAGATCGAGAGCACGCTGCAGCGCGCGCACGCCGCGCAGCAACTGTGGCGTACCGTGCCGCGCAGCGAGCGCGCCGCGATCATGGAGCGCTTCTGCGCGGCCTTCGAGGCCCGCAGCGCGGAAATTGCCGCCGAGCTGAGCTGGCAGATGGGCCGGCCGAGCCGTTATGCGCCGAACGAAGTACGCGGCATGCTGGAGCGGGCGCGGCACATGGTCGCCATCGCGGGCAGGGCGCTCCTCGACATCGATGCGGGACCGAAGCCGGGTTTCCGCCGCTTCGTGCGCCGCGAGCCCCTCGGTGTCGTGTTCGTGGTCGCGGCCTGGAATTACCCCTATCTGATCGCGGTCAACAGCGTGGTGCCGGCGCTGATGGCCGGCAACGCCGTGGTGCTGAAGCATTCGGCGCAGACGCCGCTGTGCGGTGAACGCTATGCCGAATGCTTCGCTGCCGCCGGACTCCCGGCGGGCGTATTCCAGGTGCTGCACCTCGAGCACGCCGGCACCGAGCGCGTGATCCGCGATCCGCGCATCGACTTCGTGGCCTTCACGGGCTCGGTGGCCGGCGGCCACGCGGTGCAGCGCGTGGCGGCGGAACGCTTCATCGGTGTCGGCCTGGAGCTCGGTGGCTGCGATCCGGTCTATGTGCGCCACGATGCCAACCTGCCGCACGCCATCGAGAACATCGTCGATGGCGCCTATTTCAACTCCGGCCAGTCCTGCTGCGGCCTGCAGCGCATCTACGTGCACGAGAGCGTCTATGAGCGCTTTGCCGCGGGCTGCAGCGAGCTGGTGGCGCAGTACCAGCTGGGCGATCCGCTGGATGCCGCCACCACCCTGGGCCCGCTGGTGCGCACCAGCGCGGCCGATGCGGTGCGGGCGCAGCTGCGCGCCTCGACCGAAGCGGGCGCTCGCCCGGTGATCGATGAGCGCGCGTTTCCCCTGAGCAAGCCCGGAACGCCTTACCTGGCCCCGCAGCTGCTGCTCGATGCGCCGGCCGATGCGGTGGTGATGCGCGAGGAAATCTTCGGGCCGGTGGCCGGTGTCATGAAGGTGCAGTCCGACGATCAGGCCGTGTCCCTGATGAACGCCAGCGCCTACGGACTCACCGCCGCGGTGTGGACGAGCGATGAAGCGGCGGCGCTGGCCCTGGGCGAGCGGGTGCAGACCGGCACCTGGTTCATGAACCGCTGCGACTATCTCGACCCGGCGCTCGCCTGGGTGGGCGTGAAGGATTCGGGGCGTGGCTGTACGCTCTCGGTCGTCGGCTACGAGCACCTGACGCGGCCGAAGTCATTTCATCTGCGGGTGAAGACGTGAACACTCTCCTCAAAGCCAACTGGAACTATCCGACGCGCATCTGGGCGGGACCCGGGCGCATCGCGGAACTGGCCACGGCCTGCGCCGCGCTCGGCATCAGGCGCCCGCTGCTGGTGACCGACCAGGGCCTGCGCGATGCGCCGATGATTCGCCAGGCGCGCGCACTGGTGCCGGAGGCGGGACTGTTCGCCGACGTGCGCGGCAATCCGGTCGCGGCCAACATCGAGGCGGGACTGCACGCCTATCGCGGCGGCGGCCACGACGGCGTGATCGCCTACGGCGGCGGCTCGGCGCTCGACGCCGGCAAGGTGATCGCCTTCATGTCCGGGCAGACCCGCCCACTGTGGGACTTCGAGGACATCGGCGACTGGTGGACGCGGGCCGACGAGCGCGGGATCGCGCCGGTGGTCGCCGTGCCGACCACCGCAGGTACCGGATCCGAAGTGGGCCGGGCCGGCGTCGTGACCAACGAGGTCACGCACCAGAAGAAGATCATCTTCCATCCGAAGATGATGCCCGGCGTCGTCATCAGCGATCCGGAACTCACCGTCGGCCTGCCCTCCGGGGTCACCGCGGCCACCGGCATCGACGCGTTCGTGCATTGCTTCGAGGCCTACTGCACGCCAGGTTTCCATCCCCTGGCCGACGGCATTGCGCTCGAGGGCATGCGCCTGATCCAGGAGTACCTGCCGCGAGCCTGCGAGAACGGCAAGGACATCGAGGCCCGTTCGCGCATGCTGGCGGCGGCGAGCATGGGCGCGACGGCCTTCCAGAAGGGGCTGGGCGCGGTGCACGCCATCGCGCACCCGGTCGGCGCATTCTTCAATACCCACCACGGCCTGACGAACGCCGTGCTCCTGCCCTATGTCATCGTGCACAACCGGAGCGCCATCGGAGCGCAGCTGCGCGTGATTGCGCGCACGCTCGATCTGGCCGGCGATCCCTACGCCGCGTTCCTTGACTGGGTGCTGGAGTTCCGCAGGCGCCTGCGCATCCCGCACACGCTCGCCGAGCTGGGCGTGACTCTGGACGATCCGGACACGATCGGTCGCGAGGCCTCGCTCGATCCGTCCGCGGGCGGCAACCCGCTGCCCACCGATGCCGCCACCTACGCGCGGCTGTTCCGCTCAGCGGTCAAGGGCGACCTGCAGCTGGCGGGTTGAATGATGAACCGGCCGCGCGTCCTGGTGATCGACGGCAACCGCGCCGCCACGCGCGAGCAGCAGATCGCGGCGGGCGGCCACTCATCGGGTGAAGGCTACGCGGAGGTGCTGCGGCAGCTTGAGCCGCTCGATTGCGATATCGTGCGTCCCGCCGACGGGGAGGTGCGGCTCCCCGCCGGCGTGGCGCTGGCCGACTACGACGGCGTCGCGATCACCGGCTCGGCGCTGAACATCTATGACGGCGGCGCGCCCATCGAGCGGCAGCTCACACTGGCCAGCGCCGTGTTCGACAGCGGCGTGCCTTTCTTCGGCAGCTGCTGGGGGCTGCAGGTGGCGGTGACCGTGGCCGGCGGGCGCGTGCGCCCCAATCCGCTGGGACGCGAGTTCGGCTTTGCACGGCGCGTTACGCTCAATGAGGCGGGCCGCGCACATCGAATGTACGGGGGCAAGCCGCCGGTGTTCGAAGCCGTCACGGTGCATCGCGACGACATCGCGCAGCTGCCCGCGGGCGCCGTGGAGCTCGCCAGCAGCGACATGGGCCTGCAGGCCGTGGAGCTGCGCCACGGGCGTGGTGTTTTCTGGGGCGTGCAGTATCACCCCGAATACAGCTACGCCGAAATTGCGGCAACGACCCTGCGTTACGCGCCCGTCCTGCTCGAGGAACAGCTGTTCGGCGGGCGCCCCGAACTGGATGGATTCGTCGCCGATCTGCGGGCCCTGCAGCTCAATCCGCGCGACCGGCGCCTCACCTGGAAGCACGGACTCGGGCCCGCCATGCAGGATGAGCAATTGAAGCTGGCGGAACTGCGCAACTGGGTGGCGCTGCGGGTCGTTCCCTGTTTTCAGCGCCGCCATTGATACCCGCCCCGCAACTCGCGCTGATTGCACTGGCGGGTGTGGCCACCGGCGCCGTCAACGCACTGGCCGGCGGCGGCACCCTCATCAGCTTTCCCGTGCTGCTGGCCGCGGGGATTCCGCCGCTCACGGCGAACGTGACCAACACGATCGCGCTCTGTCCCGGCTACCTGGGCGCAGCCTTTGCGCAGCGCCGCGAGCTGCACGATCAGGCCCGGCGGCTGTATGCGCTCCTGCCCATCGCCGTGGCCTGCAGCCTTGGCGGCGCAGTGCTGCTGCTGCACACGGGAGAACACGCCTTCGGCCGCGCGGTGCCGTGGCTGATACTGGGCGCCTGCGCCCTGCTCGGTGCGCAGCAGCGGCTGCGCGCCTGGCTGGAAGCGCGGGAGTCCCGTGCCTCGGGCAGCGCACGTTGGCCGCTGGCGCTGCCGCTCATTGGCGCCGCCAACGTCTATGGCGGGTACTTCGGCGCCGGCGCGAGCGTGATCGTGCTGGCCGCTCTGGGGCTGTCCTACACCGACACGCTGCCGCGCCTGAACGCGCTCAAGCAGGCGCTGTCGCTCAGCACGAATTGCGCCGCTGCGCTGCTGTTCGCCGCGAGCGGACCGGTGAACTGGCGCGTGGTTCCAGTGCTGGCCGCGGGGGCGCTCGTCGGCGGCACCTGGGGTGGCCAGCTCAGCCGGCGGCTCTCGCCCCGGCTGCTGCGCAGCGTCGTGATCCTGCTCGGATTGACAGTGGCCGCGATTTACCTGTGGCGCGCGGACTGAACTCGCGCCGGCCTGAGCCGCCGGCGTATCATGGCCACCGAGCATGACGCACCCGGGTTACACCCTGTTCGATACGCCTATCGGTCGCTGTGGAGTGGCCTGGAGCGTCGCGGGAATCGTGGCCGTGCAGCTGCCCGAACGGCACGAGGCGGCAACCGTCGCGCGTCTGCGCCGCCGCATCCCGAAGCTCGAGCGCAGCGATCCGCCCGCACCGGTGCGGCAGGCCATCGCTGCGATGCAGCGCCTGCTGGGCGGCGCCGGAACCGAGTTGTCGGACATCGTCCTGGACGTCAGTGGACTCAGCCCCTTCCAGCGGCGTGTCTACCGGGCGGCGCGTGCGATACCGGCAGGTCAGACCGTGACCTACGGAGCGCTGGCCGCCGAGCTCGGGCAGGCTGGGGCGGCGCGCGCCATCGGGCGGGCGATGGGGAGCAACCCCTTTCCGATCATCGTGCCCTGCCATCGGGTACTGGCCGCCGGCGGCAAGGCCGGCGGATTTTCCGCGCATGGCGGTGTGGCCACGAAATTTGCACTGCTGCGAGCCGAGGGCGCCGAGGGCGCCGGGGATACCGCCGAGCGGGAGATGTCAGGGCGGGTTTGATGATCCCGCGGTCAGCGTCTGCACCTGACCCATCGCCGGGCGGAACTGCACGCTGACTTCCGGCTCGAGGTGAGCCACTGCGCTTACGAGCCGGATGCCCGCATCCTTCAGGAATTCACCGATGAAGGCCTGCAGTCCTTCGCAGCGTGCGCGGGCCGTTTCGTGGTCTTCCGACTGCGCCACGAGCCGCGCCTGCCAATGCTGGGCGCGTGAAGCGGTGGCGCTGAGTTCGCGCAGCGCCCGGGTCAGGAGCGAGAGGTTGCCCGACAGCGTGTTGTCGGTCAGGTTCGGATCGCGCGATTGGCCGGGCGCCGCCAGCCGCAGATGCAGCATCGCGCCGCTTTCCCCGACCGCGTCGTACAGGCACACCACCATCGAACTGTGCAACTGCGCGCGCAGCAGAGTATCCGCGGAAGTGATGCGGTAATCGTCGGCGGCCACCTGCAGCTGTTCGGCGCTCACCGGCACAGTGTCGCCGATCGGCACGGGCGCTGGCTGGTAGGTCGGTCACAATACTGAGCAGGCGGGCCGCTCTGCTAGCATGCCCCCCGTCATGGCTGAGGAACACTTGCACCGCATGGCAGCAGAGGCCGATCTGCCGGCCATCGTCGCCATCTACAACGAGACGATCCCCTCGCGGCTGGTGACCGCTGATCTCGAGCCGGTGAGCGTCGCGAGCCGGCGCGCCTGGTTTGCAGATCATCGCGGCGCGACTCGACCGCTGTGGGTGGTGGAGCAGGAAGGCAGGCTGGCTGCCTGGCTGAGTTTCAGCTCTTTCTACGGCCGAGCGGCCTACGACGCGACGGCCGAGGTCAGCGTCTACGTCGCCGCAGGCGCCCGGCGCCGGGGCATCGCGGGTTATCTGCTGCGCGCGGCAGCGGCAGCGGCGCCGCAGCTTGGCCTGCGCACGCTCCTGGGCTTCATCTTCAGCCATAACGAGCCCAGCCTGGAATTGTTCGCCAAGTGCGGCTACGCACAATGGGGTCGACTGCCGCGCGTCGCGCGGCTCGATGGCGTCGAGCGCGATCTGGTGATCGTGGGACGGCGCCTGCCCGAGGCTGCGACGGGCGGCCGAGGCGATGCCCCAGGGAGCGGCGCATGAAGAAATCGCGGCTGGAGGCCTTCAGCGACGGCGTGATCGCCATCATCATCACCATCATGGTGCTGGAATTCAGGGCTCCGCATGAGGCGACACTCGCCGCACTCCTGCCCCTGTGGCCGAAAATACTCTGCTACACCATGAGCTTCGTGTTCATCGGCATCTACTGGAACAACCACCACCACCTGTGGCATGTCGTCGAGCGGGTGAACGGTGCGGTGTTGTGGGCGAACCTGCACCTGCTGTTCTGGCTGTCGCTGGTGCCGTTCGTGACGGCCTGGATGGGCGAGAATCATTTTGCGCCCGCACCGGTGGCCGTCTATGGCGTCGTGCTGCTGGGTGCCGGCTGTGCCTATTTCATCATGGCGCGGGTGCTGCTCGCGAGTCACGCGCCCGATTCACTGCTGGCGCGCGCGCTCGGGACGGATCGCAAGGGCCGCATCTCCCTGCTCTTCTATGTGATGGCGATTGCCGCCGCCTTCCGGCTGCCCTGGCTCTCCGGCATCCTCTATGCCGTGGTCGCCGTCATCTGGCTGGTGCCCGATCGGCGCATCGAGAGGCTCCTGTCGCTCTGAGCCGGCCCTAGCGCTCGATGGTGTAGACCAGATCGGCGCTGCGTTCCGTGCCCGCTTCGCTCTTGATCGTCCAGTGATCACCGATCGTGTAGCGCATCTTGACGGTGTTGATCGCCTCGACAACGCTGATACCGTAGCTCACGTACAGCCGCGGCGACAGGTAACGGCCCAGTACCAGGGAAGTCTCGTTGTTCAGATCGGATTCCACGCTCACGTCATCGAGTCCGACCTTGCTGCCGAACTGCTGGAACAGCAAAGCGCTGCCCTGCAGCAGCATGTTGTTGCGTGCGGCGCTGCTGCGCTGGTTCGGGTCGCTGGTGTTCTGCACGCTCTCGAGCGAGCCGCCGGCCAGCAGCAGGGAGACGATCTGCGACTGTGACACGGCCGGGTCCGAAAAGAACGTCATGCGCGGCTGGCGCAGGGTGCCGCGCACGTTGACGCCCGCGGTGATGTCGGGGAATTTCTTGATGGCCCGCAGATCGATCGCCGGGTCGTTGAGCGGGCCGCTGCTGTACAGCAGACGACCGCGCTCCACGTCGAGCTTGCGCCCGTAGGCGGTGTACTTGCCTTCCTCGACCTGCAGCTCGCCCGTGGCACGGTTGAAGCCGGAATCATCGGCAACGCTGCGCAGACTCCCGCTCAGGCGGCCGGCGAGCCCGAGCGTGTCGATGGTGACGCGTTCGCCCAGGCGCAGCGTGAGATCGCTGAACACGTGGAAGCTCTCGCCGCGCGGCAGCTGGTTTTCCGATACGATCACCTCGTCACCCGAGGCGCGCGCGGCGTTAGCGAGCTGGTCAGGGCGCTGCAGGCGGGCGTAGGGCAGGGTCACCGTCCCGGTGATGTCGATGCGGCGCCCGTCAAACTTCATGTTCACGTCGGGCGAGGCCTGTACGCGTGCCTCGGGGATATTGACGATGCGCAGATTCTCCCCGGCGAGGTGCAGGTGACCGTAGGGCAGAGCATCGCGCCACGCCAGTTCGCCGTCGAAGCGCGCGTGTCCGTCGCTGCCGGCGTCGGCGCTGCCGTCCAGCTGCAGCACCGTGTCCTTGAGGCGGGCGCTGAAATTCAGGGCGCGGAGCGCCAGATTGATCTGGTAGGCGTCGACTTCGGCGTCGCTGACTTTCAGCTCGCCATTCAGACGGGGCGCGGCCGCCTTGCCCGCGATCGTCAGGTTGGCCTCGAGCCGGCCGCTGACGCGGTCGACCTGCGCGACGTACGAATCGATGAAGCCGAGGGACTGGGTCTGCAGCTGCAGCTCACCGCTGAGCGGCCATTCGCGCCACGGTGCGCCCTGCCGGCGCGCGGCAATTTTCCCGCTGATGCCGGCGTTGGAGCCCGTGTCGAGCGCGACCCTCGCGGCCAGCCCGGCCGAGTCGAGGGTGGCCTCGACGCTGCCGGCGCCCAGGCTGAAGGTTTCGACGCGGCCGCCGCTGAGGCGATGGCGCAGGCTCGCGTCCGCGAGCGTGGCTTTGAGTCCGGCGAGCCAGCCTGCCGCGGGCGTGGACTCGGCGTGTGCCTCGAGCGATACCTTGCCCTCGAAGTCGGTGGCGCCGCTGAGGCCGGTGGTCAGCGCGCGCAGCGGCAGGTTGGCGGCACTGATCGCGAGCTGGGTCCGCTCAGGCAGGCGCGCGCCGGCCGCGCACAGCATGGATTGCGCATCGTGCAGACACAGGCGCTCGAGCTGCAGTTCATCTCCGCCGGGCGCCACCACCAGCAGCGCCGGCGCGACCAGCGTGAGTTGCAGCCCCGCGCCATCGCTGGCTGCGAAGCTGCCGATTTCCGCGCGCCACCGGCCGTCGGCCAGACTGGCAGTGCCACCGGCCTGCACGACGTAGGGTGAGGCGGACACCTGCACGGTGAAGTGGTGGGCGGCGGCAGTGCCCGCGGACGTGAAGTGCACATGGTCTATGGTGCGGCGGCCGTACTGCAGGCCGCCCAGCTGCACGGTGGCATCGGCGCGGCCGTTACCGCGCGGATCCAGGTCGACATCAGCGCTGAGTTCCTGCAGCCGCAGGCCCGCGTAGGCCAGACCGGCGCCATCCAATTTCGCCCGCAGGACGGGGGCGCTCGCCTCGCCACCGAGGTATCCGGCCGCCCTGAGCCGGCCGTGCGCATCCCGGCTCAGCAGCGACAGATCGGGCGCGTCGAAGGCAAAACGCAGATCGGGGCGCTTGCCGAATCGGCCGTCGGCCTCCAGGCGCGTCGTGCCGAGCTGCACCCGCACCTGCTGGAGCAGCCAGTCATCGCCGGACAGCGCGAGGCCGGCGCGGCCGCTTACGCGCTGGCCGCGGATGTTGCCGTTGAGGTCGGTGAATTCGGTCTGCAGCGTACTGCCGTGCCCGAAACCCTGGCCGGAAGCATGCACTTCAAATCCCAGGTGCCCGCTGATCGCCGGGCGCAGCGCAGCGACGTTCACCCCGCGTATGGTGCCGGCGAGGGACCAGCGTTCGGCCGGCGACCAGGCCACCTCGCCGTGCAGTTGCGCCTGGCCACCGTAGGCGGCCAGCGTCGCCCGGGAAATTCCGAGGCCGTCGTGCGCCAGGGAGCCAGTGGCCTGGAACTGCGCCGGCGCCTGTCCAAACAATTCCACATCGCCGCCGGCGTTCAGCGCGTATGGACGCAATCCGGCCAGCGAGTATTGGCCTGCGGCGCTGTGCAGCGGCGCGGTGGTGGCGGCGAGCGGCCAGCGAAAATCACGCCACTGGCCGTGCAGATCCAGCCGCGGTTCAATGCCCGTCAGGTCGATGCGGCCGCTCGTCTCGAGCTGTGCACCCGACGCCCGGTGCGTGATCGTGGCGCGTACGATGGCCAGTTCGCGCGCCGCATAGCGGGCCGCGAATTCGATTCCCAGCGGACCGGCGTGCAGCCCGGGTGGTTCGAGTTCACCCTGGGCGTGGAAACCATCGCGATCGCCGCCGAGCAGCAACGTGCCACGGACGCTACCGAGGGCGTTGCCCGCGCCCCAGCGGTTCAATTCCAGCCCACGCAGCTGCGATCGGCCGCGCCAGTTCCACTCGCCACTCAGCGCCCGCGCTTCACCGTGAAAGTCTGCGTTGAAGGGCGCGAACAGCAGGGCGCTGATTGCCAGGCGATCGAGGTCGCCGTCGATCTGGGCGTTGCCCAGCCAGGCCGCCTGGCCCTTAAGATCCCTGCTCACGCGGATAGTCCCGGCCAGGCCAATCGCCGTGGCCGCGCGCACGGTACCGACGGAGCGCAGTTCAAAGCCGGCGTAGCGCATCCTGCCGTCCAGGATGCGAATCTCATTGGTGCCGATCAGCGCCACGCCCTGCAGCTGGTCAGCGGCCACGCTCGCGCCGCCCGGTGCAATGACTTCGGCGTGGCCGATGCTGACCTGCTCGGCCTGGATATTGAGCAGGCCGACCAGGAAGTGTGGCTTCCACGGCGGGCCGCCGGTGTCCCGATGGGGCAGCACCTGCACCTGCGCGGAGCCGATCTCGGCGTGGATCACGCGTATCGTCTGCCACAGCAGCGGCAGGAGCGCGACGCGCCCGTCGACGCCGACGGCGGTGACACGCACGCGTTGATGTTCGACCACGACCCGGTCGACGTGCAGGCCGCCGTGCAGAGTGCCGCGCGCGCCGCTGATCGTGAGCGTGACCGGTCCGAGCCGCCGGTTTGCGAGCCAGACCAGCTGCTGCAGCCCGCTGGCGGTCCAGCCGAAGTAGTAGATCGCTCCGGCCACCAGCAAGATCAGCGCCAGCAGCGAAATCCACGAGGTGTGCAGCAGGTGGCGCATCAGAGCTTCGGTGAAATGTTCAGGTGCAGGCGTGGGCCGGGAAGGGAGTCAAAGCCCGGTGCGCGCAGCGCCTTGGCGATGTCGATGCCCACCGTGATGACGGACAGGCGCCAGCGGAAGCCCAGCCCGACGGACAGCGCGAGTGGGTCGCCCAGGCGATCGAAGGCGTTGCCGCAGTCGGTAAAAGCGGCGATGCCCAGATTGTGCGGCAGGTCGCGCTCGAATTCCACCGTGCCCGTGAGCAGCTGGCGCCCGCCGACACGTTCGGCCACGAAGCGGTCGTAGGGCACGCCATTGGCGTCGATGCCCGCCTGTTCCACCGTGCGCAGCGGGGACAGGTCATCGAGACCGAAGCCGCGGACGCTGCGGTCACCGCCGGCGAAGAAACGGTAGGCGGCAGGCAAGTCGCCGAAATCCTTCACCGCACTGACGCCGACTTCACCCCGCAACAGCAGGTGCCACAGGGCCCCGAGGTCGATCACGCGCTCGGTGCGCACGTCGAGGCGCAGGAAGTTGGACTTGGCGCCCAGGGCACTGGTCGAGCCATCCAGATGGGCGTAGAGGGTGCGCGAGAACAGGTCCTCGCCCAGATACCCCTCGGGTATGGCGGCAATGGTGATGCTGGGCACGGCCAGGTTGTCGAGTTTGCGGCCGTCGACGGCATCGCTGGTGACATCGTGCGTGAATTTGGTCGCCACCACGCGCTGCCAGCGGCCCGTGCTCACCGTGATACTGGGCGTAAAGGAGACTTCACGCGTATCGATCTGGCTGCTGCGCACCGTGAAGCCGGGATTGGGGGAGATTTCGGTGGTGTAGACGTTGCTGGAAATCTGCTGCGTCTGGTCGAGGAACTGCAGCGAGAATTTCTCCAGCACCGGATCGCCGAACGGTATGTCGTAGCGCGCATTGATGTTCTGGGTGGTCTGCGAAGCCTGGATCTGTACGCGCAGGCGGTGGCCACGATCGTTGACGCGCGGATTGAGCCAGCTGATCGTGCCGCGCGCGCCGGTGTCCGTGCCATAGCCGGCTCCGAAGGAGTAGCCGTTGCGTGCTGCGCTGGCCGTGATGCTGATCGGTACCACGTGGGCGACGCGGTCGGGGATGCCGGGCCGCACCTCCACACTCGAAAAGAACTGGCTGTCGTCGAGCGCAAACTGCGTGCGCAGCCGCTTGACCTCGTCGTACGGTTCACCGTCGCGGTAGCGCAGGTAACGGCGGATCTGGGTGGCGCGAATGGCGGTCTGTTCGATGGTGGTCGCCCCGAAGTGGTAGCGTTCCCCGGTTTCCAGTTCCAGATACACACTGGCGCGGTGCGCGGCCGGGTCGACCTGCAGCTCGCTGCGCAGCAGGCGCGCGTCGAGGTAACCATAGGTGGCCGCCGCCAGCTGCAGGTCCGACTTCACTTTCTCGTACGCGGCATGCTCGAGCCGCGCACCCTTGCGGAGCGAGGGCGCGGCGGCGATGCGCTCGAACACCGCGTCGCCGGCGCCGGCGCCATGCACGAGGACGCTGATCGTGTCGAACAGCACCGGCTCGCCCGGATCGATTTCGATCTGCACGCGCCAGTTGCGCTGGTTGTCCATGGGCGTGAGCGTGGCATTGACCGTGGGTGCGTAGTAGCCATAGGGGCGCAGCGCGTCGCGAACCTCGCCATCCACGCGGCGGTACAGGCGCGCGACCGCGTCGGGCTCGATGCGGTCGCGGTCCTTGTAACGCTCCAGGCTCAGCAGCGCCAGGACATTGCGCCGCAGCTCGCTGTCCACGCCGTTGACCTCGATGCGGATTGCGGCCTGCGCCGGCATGGAGGCAGCGCCGAGAAGGCACAGGGCCAGCGTCGCCAGCCCGGTGACACCGCTCCGGCGCGGCAGGCTCGGGAACAATCTCATCAGCTTGAGAGTGGCCGGCCGGCCCATGGTTCCCTACGCGGCATCGAGGGCGGCGCCGGTGGTTCGCTGGTACCAGCTGTCGATCAGGCGGCGCGCGATGGTATAGCGCGGCGGCAGTACGCTCGCGCCCGCCGTGCCCAGTTCCGCCGCGGCAAACCAGCGGGCGTGCTCCAGCTCGCCGTCGAGCCTGATCGGCACGGCGCTGTCGGCCGTAGCGTGGAATCCGAGCATCAGGGAAGAGGGAAATGGCCAGGGCTGCGAAGCGGCATAGCTCACCGTGTTCACGCGCACGCCCGCTTCCTCGTAGACCTCGCGTGCGACCGTGTCTTCCAGGCTCTCGCCAGGCTCGACGAAGCCGGCCAGGGTGGAATACCGTCCCGCCGGCCAGCCGGACTGCCGGCCCAGCAGCGCCCGATCGCCGTCGCTCACCAGCACGATGATTGCCGGGTCGATGCGCGGAAAAAACTCTGCGCCGCATTCGCTGCTGGTGCATTGGAGGCTGTGTCCTGCGCTGCGCGGCCGCGTCGGCGCCCCGCACACGCCGCAATGCCGGTGGCGGGCACGCCAGATCAGCAGCGCGCGGGCACAGGCCAGGACGGCCGCCTCGGGCTCCGGCAGTTCGGTCAACAGCGGGCGCAATTCCGCCAGCTGCGTGCCGGCGGGGAAGCCCGCGGCATCGGCGAGCGCATCGATCAGCACGCAGCGCGCACCGCCGAACCACCCCAGCAGCACCAGCTGCTCCGGTTCGCTCGCCCTCACCAGCGGATGCGCGCGGTCCAGGAAGGCGATGCGGGTCTCGGGGTGGCGCTGCACCAGGTGCTGGGTGCCGCAGGAAACCAGATATCGGGTCCCCGGTTCGGCGAGCGCCTGTTCCAGCCAGCCGGCCTCGGCGCGCGATTCCGAACGCCGCTCCAGCCAGGCGCCGCTGAAGGGGTTCTCGGAGCGCTGTGTCGTCATCGGGCCGCCGTTTGCATGGCCCGATCTTAACAGTTGGCCGAGATCTGCCCCTATGGATGCCCGCTGCCCGCCAGCCGGGCGGCACGCGAGCGTTGGCGGGCCGCGGCCGCGCAATCCGCGGCCTCGGCCTCTGAGCAGCGCACGCAACGCGCCGGGCGCAGCGCATAGGGGTCGGTGACCAGGAGCACGCCGCAATCAGGACAGCCGCCGCAGCGCAGTTCCTGGCCCCGGGTCAGTGTCTCCACGAGCAGCACCGCGTGCTCGAAGCTGATCGCCGGCATGCTCACCAGGCTGCGATAGGTCTCGTAGGCCTGGCAGAGCGACGCCGCGCGGGTCACTCCCGCCGCCGGCCGCGATTCCCGTCCGCCCTCGAGCAGTCCGAGCAGGCAGCAGATGCTCGCGAGCGCGGCCGCTTCCTGCCGCAAGCGTGCGGTGCGCATGAAAAACGCGGATTGCCGCGGCGACTTGCCGCGGTGCCGCGGCACCCGGCGGCCGCCGTCCTGCAGGTAGGCGCGGTAGAGCTTGCGTATGCGATCGTCCGTGAGCCCGGTCCACTGGCGGGTGGTGTGGGTGCGGGCCTCGTAACGGATGAAGTGCATGGCGATGTCGAGACGCAGGCGGTCGCGGCTGTAACGGTCGTCGGAGATGCGCACGGCTCCCTCCTGCCGGTGTTCCGGCCTGTAGGTAGAATTGGGTAAAATATCCCAAATTGGCCGCTGGCGTCCAAGTCCTTTACGCGCTGAATATGTCGCCGAAACGTGGAGGAACTCATGCCCGAACTGCAATACCTCGACACCAGGCTGAGCTGCAGCTGGGATTCCTCCCTCCTGGCGCCGATGAGCGAGCTCAACGCCGAAATACTCGAGACCATGTTCGACGCCGCGCCACTCGCGGAGGCGGCTGGCAACGCCGCGGGCCTGCAGTGGCGCTGGCGGGCGCTCGGCGCACCGGCGCGGCTGCGCCTGGCGCATTGTCCCTACCTGCTGCTCGACGCGGGCTTCGCCGCCGCGCAGACCTGGGCCGACTTGCGGCGCGCTGGCGTGCATGAGTCGGCGCCCCTGTCCGCGGCGCCCGAGAGCCCGGGGCCGTTTGCGGCCTCGCTCATTCGGCGCGTGCTGCATTTCGCCTGGCACCTGGCGCGCAGCAATGCGCCGGGCGCCCGCATCGCCCTCGGCATGAGTGCCGACTGTATCGCGGTGGTGGCCAAGTGCCGGCTTCTTGATCTCGAGGCGCTCGCGGAGCATCGCCCGACCTGGATCCGGCCCCGCTGGGCCGAGCTGCCGGGCCTCTGGCAGGCCTGGCTCGAGAGCGCCGCGCTGGAATCGCCACGACAGCTGGAACGCCTGCAGCTATGGGGCCTGCAAGCGCTCGCCGCCGAGGTGCTGGCGCACCGGTCCCCGGTCAAGTACCCGGTGGAAACTTGTGCGGAGTGGCCCTAATATCGACCGCACTCTGGTGAACCGGCGGTTCACTGCTATGTGCGGGGAGACAATCATGGTTCGAGCAGGCGTGAGATTGCTGGCGGCCGCCTTCCTGGCGGGCACGGCCATGGCAGGGGGCGTACAGGCGGGCGAAAAGGACACCAAGCCGCCGGAAATTCCGACCTGCGACAAGAAGATCGGCACGCTGGCCGTGACGGAACCGGAGAATCGCTGGTGGGTGGGTCTCAATCTCGAATCACCTGAAGCGCTGATCAAGGTCTTCGTGTCGCAATCCAAATGCTTCACACTCGTCGACCGGGGCAAGGGCCTGGCCGCAGCCGAGCAGGAGCGGGCGCTGGCCGGTGGCGGGGAGATGCGGGGCGGCTCCAACATCGGCAAGGGCCAGATGAAGGCGGCTGACTACGTGCTGATGCCCGACATCGTGAACCAGGACGGCAATTCCGGCGGGCGGCACCTCGGCGGCATCTTGGGTGGCCTGGTGCCGGG